>R06__coassemble_57_pt1 | contig 44998 bp, 33 predicted proteins | sample R06__metabat2_low_PE_028 | metagenome-assembled genome bin R06 | reverse complement strand
CCCACCTCGCCAAGCTAAACGCTGGCCCTCTCCCCCAAGAGGGCGTGCGAACGGTCACGATAGACTTTCGGAACGCAATCTATAATTAAATCACGCAGCGATTTCTGGAGCCTAATGCCTAATGCCTAGTGCCTAATGCCCTGCAACTGAACGGCAGGAGATAAAATTCCGCAACAAATCCCCGGCAACCGACTAATGCCTTGCAAAAAAATAAAATTTCTATTGACATCTGTCAAATTTTATTGTATACTTATACTGTATTATATGGTGGAGTATCCATCTAACTAATCAGGAGGAAAAAACATGAAAACCGATTTTTGTCGCAGAGCTCTTTCTGTGATACTGGCCATCGCTATGGTTTTCTCTCTGGCAAGTGTTATTGCCTGTGCCGAGGACACGAGAACTCTTGAAGGCCTTAACTACACGGTTAAGGATGGCAAGGCAGTAATCACATCCGCAAATTCTGCGGAAGTCTATGACGAAATATATATTCCCGAATCGATTGTTATTGGCGGTACGGATTATGATGTAGTTGAAATTGCTGATTCAGCATTCAACGGCTGCACCAGAATTGTCTATGTGTCATTCCCGGAGACACTCGTAACCATCGGCGCAAATGCCTTCAAGGGTTGCTATTCTCTTGAAAAGGTCAATTTCTATGGCGAGCTTGAGTACATCGGAGAAAAGGCATTTAACGATACAAGGTGGTATCAGAATTATCCTACCGAGTATGTTTTTGCATCCACTCCTCACGGACTCAACTACCTCATTGGTTACAAGCCTGATGCTGATTCAGAGCCTCTCACGGAGCTTCAGATTCCGCTTACCGTTGATAAAATCGGCGAGAGAGTTTTTGAGGGCAACACGGATATTCAGTCGCTCATCATCCCTGAGAGATGCGTATCCATCGGTGCTTATGCATTCAAGGATTGCACAAACCTGAGCAGCGTGACCATTAAGTCCGCCCTTGAATATTCGGGCAGAGATGCCTTTGCCGGCACAGCATGGCTTGACAACTACGACGGCGAATATATCGTTGCTGGTTCGTTTATGTTCAAGTATGCAGGCGACGAGGAGCTTGTTTATATTCCCAACACAATCAAGGCTATCGCAAGCTATTGCTTCGAGGGTTGCGAAAATGTTGTTGCAGTAAGAGTTCCCATGTCTGTCACCAATATCGGTGATGAAGCGTTCTTCCTTTTCAATGACAATTCCAACGACAAGTATGCCGAAATCTACACATGGGAAGGCTCCGCTGCCGAAACCTATGCAAAGGAGCACGGCGCAAATCTTGTTATCCTCAGTATGCCTGGCGATATGAATCTTGACGGCCTTGTCAGAGCAGATGACGCAAGATATTGCCTTCGTTGCGCTGCTAAGCTTGACGACCCGAAGAACGATGAGAGCTTTGTTGCTGGTGACATCAACTGCGACAGCGAAATCAAGGCTGGTGATGCTCGTTCCATTCTGAGAATGGCGGCTGATCTCGAGGACTACACTCCCATGGATCTCCTCTACAAGCCCAACACTAATTTTGAAATTCTCATGGCTTATGCTGAGTCGATTAGATATGCCATCCGTAAGAATGCCGGCTATGACCTCAAGGAGTATCAGGAGCTTACAGAGATAAATGTTGGTCCGGCATGGTTCCGTTCATTCCTTTGCAACCCATTCAACACCTCTCTTACAAAGGAAAAGAAAGCTAAGACCGTTTCCTTCGAACAGGATTCCCTGGAAGCTATCGAAAAGCTTTACGCCTGCGATCTCTCCAACAGCGGTATAATCAAGTCCGCAAAATGCGTGATTTCTGGCGATCATAAGTATTACGAAATCGAAATCACTCTCAATGACGAGACTGATGTTGTGGGTACTGATTCCTACACATCCAAGATTTTGCCCGTTCTTTCCCACGAGGATTTGGAAGATATTCTTACAACAGAAGAGGCTGTTTGGTATAAGGCCTGTGGCACTGACTTCAACTTTGATGTAGTATATCACGGTTGTAAGATTGTTGCAAAGATTGATATTTCCAACGGTGGAATTGTCACTCTTGACACCACAACTGGCTACCGCTTCGATATGTCCGGTAAGGTAAATCTCATCTCCATAAAGAGACCTGACGACAACAGCGAGGCTTCCGGCGCAACCGGTGACAGTTCCGTAGGTTATGCTCTTCGTGTTGATACTGCGAAGTACTCCAACTTTGACTACATTCCCGAGGAATTTGAAAGCATGATGAACCCAGAGGTTGAGACCACAACGGCTGTTGCGACAACTGAGGCATCTGGTGAGGAAACAACTGCGGCGGCATCTGAGGACAGCGGACTTGATCTCTCCGGAGTAATGGATACAATCAGCGGAATCGGTGACACAATCGGTGGTCTCGTTGGTGATGTTGACCTTGGCGGTATCGCAGATACAGTCGGCGGACTTGTGGGCGACATCGATTTAGGTGGAATTACAGATACAATCGGTGGCCTTTTAGGCTAATAATGATTGAAGTTTGTCACATTGCACAAAAAGACTCCAAAAGGAATATTGAATATTTGACGCCTTTTTGTGAATATTTTGTTGACAAATTAAAATCCTTATGTTATAATCCGATAGTAACATCGCAATAAAGCGAAAAACAAAATGTATATATGGGCAAAAACCCTATATAAACTTATCAAAGGAAGGTTCAAAAAATGAAACTTGCGAAAACTATTCTTGCATGCGTAGTTGCTCTTGCTCTCGTAGGCACAATGGCTATGTCCGCTCTCGCAGCAGGTGCTGCAACAGCTACTCTTACAGCTGACAAGGCTACAGCTGCTATCGGTGATGAGATCGTTGTTACTGTAGCTATTGAGTGCGCTGATGATCAGCTCGCTTCTGGTAAGCTCCCCATCGTTTACGATGCTGCTAAGGTTGAGTTCGTTTCCTCAGCTAATGTTGTTGCTGGTATCACAAACACAGCTGAAGTTGCTGAGGCTGGTACAGTTAAGAACTCCTTCATGTTCCAGGGTGCTGCTGGTGCAACAGCCGTTACTCTCTACACAGCAACCTTCAAAGCTATTGCTGATGGCGAGGCTGTTTTCACAATCGCTGATGGCAACTATGCTACAGATGCTGAGGATGAAGATTATGAGCTTGCTACAGCTGGTTGCACAGTAGTTATCGCTGCTGCTGAGACAGAGGCTCCCACAACAGAGGCTCCCACAACAGAGGCTCCCACAACTGCTGAAGCTACAACAGTTGCTCCTATCGTTGAGACCACTGCTGCTCCTGCATCCGTAGTTACTCCCTCTGAGGAAGGCACAGCTGCTCAGAAGGCTACTCCCAAGACAGGTTCCGATGCTTCCATGGCAATCGTTGCTGGTCTCGTAGTTCTTGCAGGCGCTGCTTATGTAGCTACCAAGAAGAGCAAATAAGATTAAACTAAAAAGTTTATCGTAAGTTAAGGGGAATCGTTTAATCGGTTCCCTAAACTTTTTTGTCTTAGATACGAAATTCTTGATTATAAACCCTTTTATTCCTTGCCTTATGGCTCCTGCGAACCGTCTCGTCTTTTATGTTTTGTATTCAAATAATCATTCTATAGCCAAGAAATCACTTTTTTGGATAATTTTCGCCTGAGTCCTTTTTATTTCGGAATGATTTTTATCTCGAATGAGGATTATATCAATTGTAATTATGTACAATTTTTTATGCTTTTCCATTATGTGATTTGTGGGGCGATTGTCATAATTTTGTAAATTTTATATTGACAAATCGTGAAAGCTGTGTTATAATCAAACGGTAAATCGCTATTTAGCGTGAATTTATGCATTTCGCATATCAATTTATCAAAGGAAGGTTCAAATAATGAAACTTGCAAAGACTATTCTTGCTTGTGTAGCAGCTCTTGCACTTGTTTGCACAATGGCTGTTTCTGCTCTTGCTGATTCCAAGACCGCAACATATGCTGTATCCACTAATTTTGCCGAGTGCACTGTTGGTGACACAATAACCGTTACAGTTGTTGCTTCTGCTGATGACGATAAGCTTGCTTCCGGTAAGGCTCCTCTTACCTATGATTCCGCAAAGCTTGAGGTTGTTTCCGTTTCTGCTGCAAATGAAAATGTTGAGGCTGAGGCTGTTAATGCTGGCACAGTTAACGCTGGCTTCATGTTCCAGGATTCTATCGCTGCTTCCAGCACAACTCTCTACACTGTTACTTTCAAGGCAATCGCTGAAGGTACAGCTAATTTATCCATCGGCAGCAACTATGCTATCGACGATGATGACGATGTTTATGTAGTTGTTGTTTCCGCTGCTTCCGTTGTTATCAATGCAGAGGAAGAGGACACAAAGGCTGAAGAGCCCGACACAAAGGCTGAAGAGCCCGACACAAAGGCTGAAGAGCCCGACACCACAAAGGCTGCTGAGGCTGACGACACCACAAAGGCTGCTGATGCTGACGATACAACAGCAGTAGTTCCCACTTCCAAGGTTGTTCCCTCAGAGCAGGGCACAGAGGCTCAGAAGGACACTCCCAAGACAGGTTCCGACGCTTCCATGGCAATCGCTGCTGGTCTCGTAGTTCTTGCTGGCGCTGCTTATGTAGCTACCAAGAAGAGCAAATAAGATAATCTAATCTTAAAATGAAAGGGATTCCGAAAGGTGTCCCTTTTTCCTTTTGTATTTTGGTCAAAATAAATTTGAAAATTTATTAAAAACCTCTTGACATATCGTTAATTCTGGTGTATAATGGAGTAACTTAATAATCGTATATTCATCAAAGGAAGGTTTATATAATGAAGATTGCAAAGAAAGTTCTTGCAGTAGTTATTGCCGTAGCACTCGTTGCTGTATTTGGCGTTACCGCTTTTGCCACGGACGCTGTTGTATCTGTTGGCATAGATGCTGAGGAAGAAGGCACTACAGAGCCTCAGGAGGTTGTTGCTGAACCCGTAACTGAGACAACTACAGTTGCAGCTGTTACAACACAGCTTGCTAATGTTGATGATGCATCCAACAAGACCGCAACTGTTTCTCTTGTTTCCAGCGCTGCTAATGTTAAGGTTGGCGATGAGTTCACCATCACAATCGTTGTTTCTGGTGATGTTGCAGAGCTCGGTTCTGGTTCTCTCCCGCTTTCATTCGACCCCACAAAGGTTGAGTTCGTTACATCCGACAAGATTAGCACCAAGCTTGATATGCACGCCTCCGCAGAGGAAGCTGCCAAGCTTAGCGGTGACTTTGTAAACGAAGCTTTCGCTTATATCGATTCTCTCGGCACCAACACCGACCAGATTTACTATGCAAAGTTCAAGGCTAAGGCAGAGGGCAATGCTAATTTCTCAATCGATACAGCAAATGCTTACCTCACTCCCGCTGAAGGCTTTGACGGTTCCTACACCGTAGTATTCGGTGAGCTCACCGTTGGCGTAGGCAATACTGCCGTTGCTACAACAGCTTGCGATAATTGCAACACTACTACAGTTGTTGCCACTCCCACAGCAGCCGCAACAACCGCATCCATCGTTTACAAGACCTCTGACGGCACACCCACAACAGGTTCCGATGCAGCTTTCGCTCTTGTAGCTGGTGTTATCGTACTTGCAGGTGCTGCATTTGTTGCAACAAACAAGTCTAAGAAGTCCAAATAATTCCTTTGATATGAAACATTGAGGTCCTTCGGGGCCTCGTGTTTTTTTTAGATAAGTACTTGACAACCGATGAATTTTGTGATAAAATAATTTGAATTATTATGCGGAGTAGTCTTATAAATGTCCCTCACCGATACGATTAAAAATAAGTTTATCAAAAAAATAGCCTCGGACTTTGTACTAAGTGCCGTTGCTCTTGTCGTATTCAACGGCGTGGTGCAGTTTCTCGTATATCCGCAGTTCGATAAAAAGCTGGGCGCAGACGGTTACGGAGATGTCCTCTTCTACATTTCCGTTATTTCCATTATGGCGTCAACATTTGGAACAGCCGCCAATTACAGCCGAATGGTTCGTTCTACAACTGGTGCCGACAGAAATGCCGATTACAACAGATTTCTGCTCATTGCTGCTGGAATTTGTATTCCCGTTGTAATTGGTATTGGAATTTACACAAATCTGTCCGTATTTTACATTCTGGGATTTTTCCTCGCAATGATTCTGACAATCCTGCGATTTTACGCCGATTGCGAGTTCAAGCTCAACATAAATTATCGTGGATTTCTCCTGTATTACCTCGTGGCAGCTCTGGGCTATGTCATCGGAATTTTAATCTTCCGCTTCACCTCCAACTGGACAATTCCGCTGATTATGGGCGAGCTTTTTGCTCTGCTTTTCGTCCTGTTTTTCGGCAAAATTTTCCGTTCACCGGTGCTGAAAAAAAGCGAATTTTACGCCGACAGTATGAAATCTATGTGGATTCTCACCGGCGCGAATATAATTCCAGCAATCGTGCTGAATGCCGACCGAATTTTGCTGAAATCCATGTACGGTGGCGAGGCGGCGACACAGTATTACATCGCCTGCCTTGTGGGTAAGACAATCAGCTTTGTTACCACTCCGCTAAACGGTGTTATGATTGGCTACCTTGCCAAGTGGAATGGCAGATTTACCAAAAAAATGTGGAATCTCTCCTCACTTGCTCTTTTCGTTGTGGCAATTTTGGCGACCGCAGCCTGTTTCGTAGGCTCATGGGTCTATGTCCGACTCATCTATCCGGATTATCTCGACGAAATCAAAAAATATTTCCTGGTTGCCAATTGCGGGCAGATATTCTATTTCATCGGCAATTCCCTTATGGTAATTCTCCTCCGTTTCGCCGAGGAAAAATATCAGACTCTTATCAATACCCTCTACGCCGTCATATTTGTCGTCGCTGTGCCGATACTCACCAAATTTTTCGGAATATACGGCTTTGCGTATTCGCTTCTCGGGGTGAATTTCATCAAATTCTGCCTTGTGATTGCCGTCGGCCTCATAAAAATCGGCAAAAATGAGAGTGTCCAGCTTAAATCGGAGGACGAAATATGATATATGTCACCGGCGATACCCACGGCGAGTACTCAAGATTATCCGTGAATACACTTAAAAATCTCGCTGAAGGCGACACTCTGATTATTTGCGGCGACTTCGGGTTTATATGGAACGGCTCCGAGTCCGAGCGTAAGCTTTTGGCGGAGCTTGGCGAAAGACCCTACAATATATATTTTCTGGACGGCACCCACGAAAATTTCAACATCCTTGAAAAATTCCCAGTGATTGAGAATTGTGGTGGCAGAATGCAACGAATTTCTGGCAACCTTTGCCGACTTATGCGTGGAGAAATTTACACAATCGAGGGCAAGAGCATATTTGTAATGGGAGGCGGAGAGAGTCCGGACGCCGGAATACGCATTGCCCAAGAGGAATATTCCGTTATGGAAATTCCCACAAGCGAACAGCTTCTTTTTGGTGCTGAAAACATTGCATCTCACGGTCAGACGGTGGATTACATTATAACCCATGAACCGCCTGCAAAGACGAAAATCTTCCTCAATATGAAGCTTAATTCCGAGCTCCAACTCACAATTCTCAACCGTTATTTTGATAAAATTGCCTCTGGATGCACCTTCAAAAAGTGGTATTTCGGAAGTATGCATGCCGATAAAGTTGTGTCGAGCTCACAATTTTCCGTATTCGAAAAAATTCGGGAGCTGGAAAGCGGAAATATCCTTTCTCGATAAAGCACTTCAATGAAAAAAATTTCCATTATCATCATAAGCCTGATTTTGGCTTTTGTTACCTGCCTGTCTGCTTCGGCGATTGATTTTGATGACCTGCCGGAAATGCGTACCCAGGTTGTCTATGCTGCAAGTATGGATAACGACCAGGTAATTTACGAAAAAAATGCAGACCTGCATGTTGCTCCAGCAGGCCTTTTGACTGTTGCGGCGGCGTTGGTGATAATCGAAAAAAATCCCAATTTGGATAAGACGGTGACGGTGCCCTCGGATGTGGAATCTGCTCTCAGCGGAACAGGCGCCTCACTTCTCAATCTTGACCCAGGTGAACAGTTTACAGTTCGGGAGCTTCTTCATTTCATTCTCATCCGTTCTGCCGCCGATGTGTCCTACACTCTTGCGGTGGCATCATGCGGTACTGCGGAAAAATTCGTGGAAGAGATGAATGCCCTTGTGACGGAGCTGGGCTGTACCGACACCCATTTTACCAATGTCACCGGACTTGACGACGATCAGCAGTACACCACCGCCCGGGATATGTGGACCATCGCAAAGGCGGCATCCCTTAACGCCACCTACACCGAAATTGCCTCAGTTACCGAATTTTCCGTCGAAAAGACCGACACTCATTCTAAGTATTCAGCCGAGACATCCTGCTTGCTTTTGGACGATGCCTATGGCAATTATTACAGCAGTACTGTAAAATGGGGCAAGTCCGGCAGTACGAAAAATGCGGGTCACTGCGTCGTGGCGCAGGCGTCCCGTGACGGCTACACATTCATATATGTTTTTATGAATGCGCCCTATGAAAAGCCCGAGGAGGACAGCGATTTTAAGCGGGATTACGCCTTTTATGACTGTCACAGCCTCATCGTTTGGTCATTCAAAAACATCAAGCTCCAGGTTCTCTGCGACACAAATGAGATGGTCACAACGGTGCCACTGAAATTCTCCTCGAAATCCGACCATGTGACCCTCTACCCGGCAGAACAGATTAAATTGCTGCTACCCTCAAGCGTGACCAAGGACTCGGTTTTGCTTGTTGTGGACGAGGACGAGACCAAATCCCGGGTTTATGCACCAGTAAAAAAGGGCACAGTTGTGGGAAGAGCGAATATCGTGTACTCCAAGGAGGTCATTGCCACCGTTGACCTGGTTGTGGGTGAAACTGCAATGTTCTCCTTTACGGGATTTTTCCAAACCATCGGACGTTTTCTGTTGCCAATTTTGATTGTTCTCTGCGTTTTTGCCCTGATTTTTATTATAATTCATACACTTTTCGGCGTCAGAATTTATCGTGACACGCCTCATTTCAGGGTGGATTCGGTGACCTCCAACTATTACAAAACAAAGCTTACACATTTTATTGAAGGCATCACGGAGCCGTTCTCCGTCGATAAAAATCCGAGGGTTCAAACTCCGAAATCACCGAAAAAACCGCCGAAAAAACGATATTCAACCCGGATTGTACAAAAGAATACTCATACAACGGATAAAAAACGCAAGCCCGAAGCTCGCAGTGAGACGAATACACAGATGAGACAAAGGCGTCCGAAGGCTCAGAGTACCCGGAAGGTTGTCTCAAATAGGAACACAACGCCGGATATTCCGGATTTGTTCGACCTTTACGACGCAAATGGTCTCAAGGGCAAATACGACTTTGATATGTTTGAATAATATGAAAACCTTCGCATCAAAACTAACCTCTGCTTTTCTAAAAATAAACATAACCTTTGAAAAGGCGGTTATGCGTTTTATCTCGTCCTTTGCACTGGTACATTTTGCACTTTTGACGAAGCTGGATGTGGATTACCTGTCGAAGGAAGCGGTCATCGATAAAAATTACATCATCGTCCTGCTCTATGTTATCACGATTTTTATGCTGATGAATGCGGCGTTGGTGTTCTGCAAAAGCGATATTCCCGAGAGGATAATCACCTTTTTGTCCGTGACCTTACTGTTCGCCGGGGCGATGTTCAAAATCAACAATGACTATGTGTACATATTCTTTATGATTTTGGAGGCTGTCTGCTGTTATTATTGCTTTTCCGGACTTGAAAAGGACTTGAAAATCCCGAAAATTCTCACCAAAACGGGTTACATACTCATAGCACTTGTATTTGCAGGATTTTTAGGCTCGCTTTTGGCGTTGCGTTACATTACTTATTGTGCGGCAAACTACGACTTCGGCATATTTGCCCAGATGTTCCACTATATGAAGGAAACGGGCATACCTTACACTACCTGCGAGAGAGACACTCTCCTGAGCCATTTTGCGGTACATATGTCGCCGATATACTACCTCATCCTGCCCTTTTACTGCATATTCGAGTCCCCAATTACCATAAATGTGGCGCAGGCGGTAATCCTGACAATCGGCTTCATACCGTTGTATTTGCTTTGCCGTAGGAAAAATTTATCCGAGGGCGTGACTCTGCTTTTTGCCCTTGTGTATGCCTTCTATCCGGCGCTAATGGGCGGAACCTTCTATGACATCCACGAGAATGTTTTTCTTGTGCCATGTGTCCTATTTTTGATGTATTTCATCGAGGCGGACAAGACCGTGGGCATATTCGTTATGGAGGCTCTGACGCTGGCAATTAAAGAGGATGCCGCCGTATATGTGATTTTCATCGCCCTGTTTATGATTTTCGCAAAGAAAATGCGACTCAAGGGCTCAATTATGCTTGTCACTGCCGGAGTGTACTTCCTGTTCATCGTCTGGTGGCTGAACAAGTACGGCGACGGAGCCATGGTCACCAGATATGAAAATTACGAAATAAACGGCAAAGGCCTCATTGAGGTCATCAAGGACTGCATTACTTCTCCGATATATGTATTCGGTCAGTGCTGTGATGCGGACAAGCTGATGTTTGCCCTGAAAATGCTGGTACCCTTGGGATTTTTGCCATTCTTCTGCAAGAGAAATTTCGGAAATTACCTTCTTCTTGCGCCCTTTATGATAATCAATCTGATGTCCAATTATCAGTATCAGCATTCGATTGATTTTCAGTACAACTTTGGCGTACTTGCAATATTCTTCTATCTGTCGATTGTGAATATCGGGGAATTTAAGCCTGACAAACGGAAGGTTCTGGCATTTTTCTGTGTGGCGGCGAGCGTTTGTCTGTTCTTTCCGACGATTTGGTACAGAACGAATTATTTCAAGATGTACAGCGAATCCCATGAGCAGTATGCCGATATACAGCAGGCGTTGGACGATGAGCTTCCAGATGACGCTACGATTGCGATAAACACTTTCCTTCTGCCACATGTCTGTGATCACGACATTGTGTACCAGCTCTCGCCTACAAATCCAAATTTCGAAACCAGAGTGGAATATCTTGTGTTCGACATACGTTTTCAGGAGTTCATCGACCAATATAATTCATATACTGAAAGCGGGGACTATACGCTGTATTACAGTGATGACAATATAGCAATACTGACCTATGATTATTATGATGCAATAGGATAAGAGGAGATTATAGAATGGATATTAGAATTTTTAAGACCAAGGACGAAATTGCAAAGGCTTGCGGTGATATTTTCATCCAGCAAATCAATTCAAAGAAGGACAGTATTCTGGGACTTGCCACAGGTGCATCTCCAGTTCCAACTTATCAGTACCTTGTGGAGAATTACAAGGCAGGTAAGGTGTCCTTTAAGGATGTAAAGACCTTCAACCTTGATGAGTACTGCGACCTTCCAAAGGCGGATGTGAACAGCTACTACACCTTCATGATGACCAACCTCTTTAATCATGTTGACATCGACAAGACCAATGTTCATCTGCTTGACGGCAACGCAAAGGACTACGAAACAGAATGTGATGAATACGACAAGCTCATCGATGCCCAGGGCGGTATTGACATTCAGCTTCTTGGTATTGGCACAAACGGTCATATTGGCTTCAATGAGCCGGCGGAGGACTTCACCGAGGGTACATTTAAGGTTAAGCTCACCGACAGTACCATTAAGTCCAACATCATCTATTTTCCGGACGGAAATATGCCCCATTATGCCCTCACTATGGGTATCGGCTCAATAATGAAGGCGAAGAAAATTCTCCTCATTGCAACAGGTGCAGCAAAGGCAGACGCAGTAGCCAAGCTTGTGAATGGTCCAGTGGATGCCCATTGCCCAGCATCTATCCTTCAAAAGCATCAGGATGTTGTAATCTTCCTTGACGAAGACGCCGCAGCAAAGCTTAAATAAGTCGTGGACGATAAAAAAACTGAAATATTCGAAAAGGCCGGAATTGGCAAATCCGTGGCGAAGCTGTCGGTGCCGTCGGTGCTCAGCACTTTGGTGACGGTACTTTACAATATGGCGGATATGATATTCGTGGGACTTCTCAAGGACCCAATTGAAACCGCCGCCGTATCCCTGGCATCCACAGTTGTATTGTCATTCTACGCTGTAAACAACCTTTTCGGCGTTGGTTCATCAAGTATGATGAGTCGCTGTCTCGGGAAAAAGGACATCGAGTCCGCAAAAAGAACCGCATCCTTTGGATTTTGGATGACTGTGCTTTGCTCTGCCGGAATTTCCATCGGCTACACGGTTTTTTCGAAGCAGGTTCTTACCATACTTGGAGCAGATGATACCACCTGGAACGCCACTAAGGATTACCTGTTCTGGACTGTATCCCTTGGAGCCGTGCCCGCAATACTGAATGTGGTTATGGCGAATATGATTCGGGCGGAAGGTGAGGCGACTCACGCATCAGTCGGAGTTACAGCCGGATGTCTGCTTAACATTATATTAGATCCGTTTTTCGTATTGCCTCGTTTTCTCGGAATGGGTGCCGCTGGCGCAGGACTTGCCACCTTCATCTCCAACTGTGTCGCCTGCCTGTACCTCTTCGCCGTGGTGCTTTTCAAACGCCGTACAACTATCGTATGCCTGAGTCTTCGGAAATTCTCTTTCCGCAGGGATATAGTCAAGGAGGTTTTTACCGTCGGAGTTCCTGCAGCGGTGCAAAATCTTTTGAATGTGGCAAGCTACACGGTGCTGAACAACATCACAGCCAGCTTCGGCGCATCGGCAATCAGCGCTATGGGAATTGCCCATAAAATCAGTATGTTACCCAACTATATGTCCATGGGTATAAGTCAGGGTGTTATGCCACTTATCGGGTACAATTACACCGCCGGAAACAACAAACGGGTGAAGGACAGCATTGCGCTTGTACTGAAAATCGCATTGATAATCTCCGTATCCCTCGTTGTGGCTATTATGGCTGGCTCCGGGCTTATCATCCGAATGTTCATCAACAATGATGAGGTTGTGGAAATCGGCAAGGTGCTTCTTAGGGAGATGATTTTGCTGGCGCCGTTCCTCACGGTGGACTTTCTTGCGGTGGGCGTGTTCCAGGCAATCGGCAAAGGACAGTACTGTCTCATCTTTGCAATTTGCAGGAAGCTCATTCTCGAAATCCCGGCAACTATCCTGCTGAATAAATTCTTTTCACTCTACGGTATGGGCTTTGCTCAACCGATTGCGGAGCTTGTAATGTGCATAATCGCTGGAATTATGCTGAAGAAAATTATGGACGGCAAGCTAAAAAAGTCATAGAATTATTAAATTTCCGTAAAGCAAAATTGTTTTACGGAAAATTTTTTCACATAACAGGGCAATATTTTCACGGAATTTGTGATTTTATTGAGGAATGTTGCAAAAATGTTGCAAAATCGTAAAAAATTGTATGAAATGACATAAATTTTAAAATTGTCGCTTGCAAAATAGATCAAATCGTTGTATAATACCTATCGTAAACAGCGTGAATACACGCAATAATTTACAGGAGGAAAATTTTATGAAGAAGGTTCTGGCAATAGTTTTGTCACTTTGCATGCTCCTTTGCTGTGCACCATTTGCCGCATCGGCAGAGTACACAATTAAAGATGTAGCAGCCGGCAAGGTTGATGATCTTACGACAGATGATATGGCAAACATCATTCTCAACTGGCTTGACAGAGAGATAGCTGCCGTATCCGAAAATTTTGACACATTCAACTATGCAATTGGAATTCTTGGTGGCACATTCAGCGTACCGATTACAATCGAAATCAAGGGCGTTGACGATCTCCTTGCATACAAGGACAATATCGCAACTCTCGGCGGTGATTTCGCAAATCTCAACACAACCGCTCTCAATAAGACAAGAGCAGCTGACGGCGACATCGCTTTCATTAAGAGCATTGCTCAGTTCGTTGCTGACAACAATCAGATTTTCGGTAAAGTATTTACATGGGGCGAAGGCAATGGCTTTAACCTTGGCAATGTAGGTAAATACATTATGGAAGATGAAGCTGCAGCCGACATCAAGGCAGTAGTTGAAGATTACATCGTAGATCGTGACGGTGCATACTACACCAACCTGGAAATTCAGGAAAAGTTCGTTACTGAAATAGCCCGTGAAATGGGTTATGAAATCCCCGAAGATGGCGAGACCTTCGACGAGACCATCAACAACGGTATCAAAGCTTGGGCTATTGACTTTGCAGAAGAGGCTGGTCTTGGCACAATCGCAATGGATGTCATCGATTTCCGCACAAATTCCGCTTATACAGCATTCGAAAAATTTGCTGAGGAAATCTACGAAGTAAACGAAGAAAAGATTGATATGTACCTTCGTTACTTCCTTGACAACCCGATCAGAGTTATGATGAAGTCCGTTCTCGGTCAGTCCGTAGTTATGGGCGAGGCTACAACAGTTCCCGCAGACTTCACAGCAGTTTACACAGACCTTGATGCTCTCAAGGGCATCGCAGGCTCCACCGTTTACTTCTATGACGGCACTACCTATTATGCAGTTGACCTTACTGATACCGAAAATCTCACTGCAAAGACCTTCACATGGACCGAATCCGTTCTCAACTTCGATCCTCCGACAGTTGAAATCTGGGATGCAAACGTTAAGGTTGGCGGAGCTTACACTCCCACAAGTGCTGACATTACATCCTATGCTCCTACGGTTTATGTTGATGCAAAATATGCAAACTACATTCCTGATGAAATCGTTGCTGACGCAGGCGAGTTCGGTGTAACAGTTTCCACAGAGGCAGTTCCCGAGGATATTACAGCTATAATCAGCGGTGACGGCATCAATATGGCTGGCAAGTTCGTATTCAAGATTTCCGGTGGCACAACTCTTATTGATATGCCCAGCCAAATCGAAATCACATTCGAAGAACTTGAAGCATTCGCAAATCAGCAGATTGCAGCTAATATTGAAACAATCCAGACAGCTGTAGACCAGGTTCTGGCAAGTGCAATTGCAACTGCAAACACTATGAAGGCAACTCTTGGTGCTATGGGTTCATTCCTTCCTGATGAATTCACAGGCACTGCAACTATCAATTCCGCAACTGTTGCTCTTTCCTACAAGGGATATTCCGATGATGACACCTTCGTTTGTGAAGTAACAGCTGTTCCAACAGTTGACATCACCTTCAGCGGAAATATTTGGGATTATACACAGTATGTCGGCGGTGCATCGGTTGAGACTGATTTTGGTACAATCACCGTTTCTCAGGACGGCATTGAGAAAACTGTAGATGATGCAATCAATACAGTAGTTACTCAGCCCATGGCAACAGTAGTTGTTGACAATCTCAACGGCTCCGTTGAAGGACTTGATGACATTACCGACCTTGCAAACTTCCTTGACACAGACTTCGTTGCAGATATGGATCTCCTTGATTTCTTCTGCGATGACAGATATGACGATTACAATGGTATCGCCGCTCAGGGCAACAGAATTCTCTGTGACGCTCTTGATATGCTCCTTTCCGACAGCGCCTATGCTTCACTTGAACTTGGCAACAGCCTCGATGAAAATGTAGGCAAGCTCAGAGAAAAGGCAAATTCAATCTTCACACTTGCTAAACAGTATATGTCCGGCGATGAGTTCTCTGCATTTGCAGATTCCATAAACATTGACGCAGCATTTGCTTCCGAGCACGGCTTCAATGCTGGTATGCTCTATGACCTTGACTTCTCCTCCAACGAGAACCTCTATGTTTGCGCTATCAGAATGGCTGCTGACCTGCTTATTGCAGACGAAGAGAGCGTACTTTATGACCTTCACCTCCTTGTTGAGGATCTTGACACTCTCGATGCTATGGCAGTAGCAATTGCTGACTACTTCCTTGACAAGCTTTGCGATGAGATTGAGCTTGAAGGCTGGGATTACACCTACACAGCAATGTACACAGATCTTGCAGCACTCAATACAGAGCTCAATGAGGCAGAGGCTCCGGAAGCTATCGTTAAGGAACTCATCCTCGGTAAGCTTGCAGACATCGGTCTCTATGCAGTAGCATATCTCACAGACGAGGTTGCTCTTCCTGCAGTTAATGAAGCAATCACAGCTATTAACGATAAGTTCGACTTCGACCTTGGTCCTGCAACATTCGAGTTCGGTGTTGAGGCTGGCGAAACTTGGGAGGATACTCTCAATGCTACTCTCGACAGAGTAATCGACCTCATCGGTGACATTTTAGTAGCTGACATCAGCAAGGATCTCCCGGCTCTCGATAAGCTTTCCGCTATCCTTGACGAAGTTCTTCCCACAGTTTGCCTCTTCTCCAATGATGCAAGCGAGACTTATACCTGCGATGTTGCAACAGTAGTTGCTGACTTCGACGCAGTTCTTGCTGGTAACTTTGACGATGTTCTCGGCCTCTTCGAGGTTAAGACAGACGACGATATCGCTTACGGCTGCTCACTTACAAAGGCATTCATCAATGCTTCCGACCATATCGTTGACGCATTCTTCCCGAATACCGTTGAGACTGAGCTTTACACAGAAAGCACAACAGTTCAGGATACATTCACTGGCTCTGCTTCCGACCTTGGTATTGCTGCACGCAATATGACATCCATCAATGCAAGAGTTCAGAATGATAACGATACTCTCATTGACGGTGCATTCAATCTTGTAAGAGAACTTGGACTTCTTCCTGGCTTCGTAAGATGCAAGGCTCACACCTTCGGCGAGGCAACAGAAGTTGCTCCGACCTGCACAGAGGATGGCTACACAGTAAAGACCTGCACATTCTGCGGTTATGAGGAGACGACAGTTGACGAAGGTTCTGCTCTCGGTCACGATTGGGTTGCTGGTACAACAGTTGCCGCTACCTGCACAGCTGGTGGTTACACCAACTACTCCTGCTCCAGAACAGGCTGTGATGCTACAAAGCAGGACGATAAGACTCCCGCTAAGGGCCACGCCTTCACCGTTGCAAAGGAAACAGTCGGTGCTACCTGCACAGAGGGTGGTTACACAGTTTATGAGTGTGCTTACGGCTGCGGTGAAACAGAACAGAGAGATGCTACTGAGGCTCTTGGTCATGACTTTGTTGACGGCAAGTGCACAAGATGTGACGAAGAAGAAGAGCTGACATTCTTCCAGAAGATTGCAAACTTCTTCAAGAAGATTGGCGATTTCTTCAAGAAACTCTTCAGCTTCGGCAAATAAAAGGTTACCTCTTTTAAAAAAAGATGCGGGGACTTCGGTTCCTGCACCTTTTTATTGGGCATAGAAATAACGCACACATTCCAGAGTATGTATGCGTTAGTTGTGTTGAATAGCATCGGATAATTTGTGGATTAAAGCTTTTTCTTTCTCAAATTCATAGCTCCGGCAAGTGCAGCGGCGCCGATTGCGGTGATGATGATTTCAGGTATCATATAGCTTCCATTGTATGTAACCGAATACCAGAGAGCTGCCTTTGTGATTGTTGGGTATTCGCTCATGTCACGCCATATTGTTGTTCCCGATATGATGTAGCAAAAATACCGCAAAACCGTGGCGACGATAGAACCTAAGGTGAGTCCTAAAACGCTGTTCTTGATTTTCTTTCTGAAAATTCCGCCCAGTCCCAGTACGGTGCAGGCGCCGATATAGTCGAAAAAGAAGAAGATGAACAGGGTAGTGAAGCTCTTTGAAATGTAGGCGATGTTGTCAAGTCCCATGAGAGCCGAGAGAACTGCGAAGGCAAAGCCGGTGCCAAGTCCCCATTTGATGCCGTGACGATAGGATAGCACGATTATTGGCAAAAGTGAACAGAGCGTGACAGAGCCTCCGAATGGCAGTTTGAACGGTGTGAATGTCTTGAGTGCCATGGTCAGAGCAAGCATAATTGCCGCCTCAACAAGAGGCAGGAGTTTTTTGTTTTTCATAAAATTACCTTCCTTGTGCGAAAAATAAAAACAACGCAACGGAAAGCTGCGATGAAACATAAAAATATTATACATTCCTACGCCGGCATTATCCGTATCAGGTTCGAGGGTTCCGCAAAAGCGATCTCAGCAATAAGCACCCCTTTGTTTTTCGCATTATACTACAATTAAATATGTTTGTCAAGAAAAAAATCCGCAAATTATGCGGAAATTTTGAAGATATTATTCTGCTACGACTGTGGTTTCTGCATCAGTTGCAAACACGGCGATGAACAGATTCACTAAGTATCTGATGATACCGATGAAGGCTGTAAGCACTAAGCCGAGATTGAATTCAGCACCTTCCTCAATGCCGATTTTGGCAAGGATGTCTTCCATATTGTTCACCTCGTAAAAAAATTTTCTATATTTAGTATACAACAAAATATACATTTTGTCAAGTAAAAATCTAAATTTGATGAAAATTTATGATTTTCGTCAAAATGGAAAAAAATTTTAAGAATTTGTAAAAAAAGACTTGAAATTGTGAAAAAAATGTTATATAATAGCATTGTGGGGAAAGTGTAAAACAAATTAACCGATACATATACGCTCATGTTCTATGTCCTTTTTCATGCGGCGGCATGACAGCGTTTTCCCGAGAGCAAAATCAAAAGAACGGTGTTATACCAAAGCCTAAAGGAGGCAACCAAATGTTTGCGGATTTACATTGTCATACAACCTTTTCCGACGGTTCGGTCAGTATCGGAGACCTTGTTCAGTTGTCGAAAAAGGCGGGACTTGACACAATAGCGGTGACGGATCACGATTGTCTTGATGCGATAGACAGAGCAAAAGTCGCCGGAAAAAGAATGGGCATAAATGTTATTCCCGGCGTGGAGCTTTCATCCACAGACGGCGATAAGGAAATTCACATCCTTGCCTATATGATGGAGTCGCCGGACAGACTTCAGGGAATTTGTCACAAGAACACACTTGCCCGCAAACAGGCAGCCACCTATATTTCCGTGAAGCTGATGCAGAGTTATCCTGTACACAATGACCTTATTCTCGGTTGCGCTGCAGGTTCAAAATGCGTGTTTAAGCCTCATATTATGATGTCACTCATGCAGGCGGGCTATTGCACGGAGCTTTACGGCGATGTGTATCATAAGCTTTTCGACGCTAATTCACCGGAAAATGTCCTTATCCGCACACCGAAATTCCCGACACCAGAGGAGGTCATTCGTGAAATCCACGATGCTGGCGGAATTGCAATTCTTGCACATCCCACACTTTACGGCGATATGTCGTTGGTGGAGAAATACATTGGATACGGTCTTGATGGTATCGAGGTATGGCATCCCACGGCATCCCAAGAGGCGATTGATACATTGCTGGAGCTTGCCGAAAAGAATAATCTTCTTGCCACTGGCGGCAGCGACTTCCACGGTATGTTCAATCGTGAAATCTGCACCATGGGTTCCTGCGGAATGGATGAAACGGCATTCCGTGAACTTGAAGTCTTCAACGCAAAAAAGCAGAAAGCAGCCAAAAAAGCGGAATAATATAAAACGAATAAAGGAGCCGATTTTTGGCTCTTTTTGTTTTTGCTCGAAATTATGTTCTGGCTACGATTGTATCGGGATAAGCGTATTATGAAAATTTCCGAAAAATGCCTTCGTAAGCTAAAATGTAATGGTCTTTTCGACCGAAAGTTTATTGGGCATTTCTTTGCGAAGCAAGACTTTCCGTAGGATTACTTTGAGTTAGTAAGACTCATTTTTCGAAAAATAAAAAAGCCAGTTTCCGCAAGGATTTACGGAAACCGACTATGCCTAATTCTTTTTTATCCGTGGATTATATTTTCATCCTCGATTATTTCCAAATCGGCGGATACTCGCAGAAGCTTTCTTGCGTCAGATGCACGGACAATTCCGTCGTGATTTATATCTGCAACGGCAATCTGGTCGGGAATGAGATAGGCAAGGTCGGCGGCATAACGCAACAGAAGTCTTGCATCGTCCGCCCGGATATGTCCGTCGCCGTTCACATCGCCGAATTTGTTGAAGGTTCGCATACCATTGCTGACCTCCCAGTAGAGTCGCAGAGCCTTAACCGTTTCGGTGTCTGCAACGCCGTTGGAGGGTACACTCATAGCTGTTTGGAAGTCCGCCACAGCAACATGGGTTTTAACTCCGAAGGTGCCGTTCACTGACAGATTATATCCCAAATCGGACAGCGTAGCCTGGAGCCAGATTATGTCCTGTCCTGTCATTTTTGGTTCCAACAGACGAAGCTCTCGTTCAGGTACTGGGTAGTCCGTCGGGTCAACGTATATACGGGACACCGTGCCTGTGGTTTCGGCGTAGTCGGCGTAGCAATAGTTTAGGTCAACATACTCACCGGAGCCCAGATATAGCTTGCCGTCACCGTTTGCCGTAAACTGCCACATATCCGCATCCGGCTTGTTTTCGTGCCACGGGTCCATATCGGTGAAGGTGAAGTGTTTTGTGCTGGATTCCAGCTCCCAGTAGGCAATCCACAAATCATAGGTGCGAAGAAGTGACATATCCATCGTATGCTCGGCGAAGGATTCCGAGGTGTAAATTCCCGGATTGTAGCCGGCATTTTCGAACATTTCCAGCTCAATCATCATAAGCGCCGTGACGGTTGCCTTGTCCAAGGATATGACTTTTTTGTCCTCCACATCAAGGTAGAGCGGATATTCCAAGGTCTTTCCCTCAAGAGCGGCAAGTGTGCCGAGAGCCTCAGCCCGAGCCTGGGCAACGGTGGTGGCTTCCATATAAATGTATGCGCCGATTGGCAGATTTATCGCCTTTGCGTTTTCGTAATATTCATCGAATTTCACATCCTTGCCCATATCGTAGACTCGGAGAATTGCGAAATCAAGTCCGCTGTCCTTTACGATGTCCCAGTCGATGTTGCCGTTCCACCGGGATATATCAACGCCTTTGAATACGCTGGATTCAGCCTGGGGATACACGAGGGCGGAGAACATTAAAATACACACAAGAAGGCTTGAAATAAGTCTTTTTTTCATAATAATTATTGTTGTGATGCGTCAGTCAAAAGGCGGTATATGTCGCCCTTTTTGAATCCGGTTTCCTTTGCGGTGCGTTTTGCAGCATCGTTGAGTGATAAGCCCTCGTCCTCCATAAGTGACAGAGCCTCCTCTACGGCGTCCTCTATGGTCTTTTCCGAGGGTTCTTCCTCTTTTGCCTCGATTATGACAACATACTCGCCCTTGAGCTTTGCATCTTTGTATTTTTCAGCAGCCTCGGACAGCTTTATTCTCTCCACGTTCTCGTGAATTTTCGTCAGCTCCTTGATTATGGCGATGTCACGCTCGCCAAGAGCCTGATAAACATCCCGAAGCATATTTGGCAATTTGTGAGGAGCCTCGTAAAATATCATAGTCTTTCGCTCTGACTTGATTTCTTCAAGGTGCTTGCGTCTGTTGGGCTTGTTTTGAGTGAGAAAGCCCTCAAAGGTGAATCTGCGGACATCCATTCCACTGATAGCCAGAGCCGTTATAAGTGCGGAAGGACCGGGTACTGAGGCAACTGTAATGCCGTTTTCGTGGCATTTGTCCACAAGCACAACTCCCGGGTCGCTGATAGCGGGCATGCCGGCATCGGTGACAAGAGCGCAGGATTCTCCGGCAAGAAGTCGTTCCACGATGTAGTCACCCTGTTCGAAGCGGTTATGCTCGTGATAGCTGACCAGCGGTTTTTTTATGCCGAAGTGATTCAGTAGCTTGATTGTAACCCTTGTGTCCTCGGCGGCGATGAAGTCCACGGTCTGAAATGTTTCCACTGCTCTGGGTGAAAAGTCGCCCAGATTTCCAATGGGCGTTCCTGTAACAAATAATGTTCCGGGCATAGTATACCTCTTGTTATTTTCGGTAGCTGCCGACGATTTTTTCCATTTCGTCGGATTCAATATGTAGCTCGTTTTCGATTGTCATTCCTGGCTTTGCGCCCATTTTGCCTTCTAAAAGTATGAGCCAGGGAGCCTTGCCTTCACGTTGACTTACAAGTCTGAGTCTTTTTGGTTCAAGCCTTGCTTGGCGCATGGATACGACGGCGTCCGCAAGCCTTTCGGGTTTCAGGCAAATACAAAACCGTCCGCCGAACCGTAGAAGCTTTGAGGCGGATACACAAATGTCATCCAGGGTGCACATGGTTTCGTGTCGGGCAATTTTGTCAGCGGAGGTGTCGGAGATAATTCCAGTGCCAACTGGCTTGTATGGCGGATTCATCGTCACAACATCAAGCTCTGCAAAGGGAATTTTACCCTTTAGGTCCTTGAGGTCGGACAGCACGGGCGTGATTTTGCTGGCATCTTCACCGTTTAATTTGATTGACCTTGTGAGCTGGGATATTGCCCTGTCCTGGATGTCCACGGCGTAGATTTTTTCGCCGCAGCCCTCTCGTATCCAGTAGAATGGAATTATTCCACAGCCAGTGCCCAGGTCCACACATTTGTCTTTTCTTTTTGGCATTGCAAAGGAGGCAAGGAGAAGAGCGTCCGTGCCGAAGGTGTGGGCTTCGGACACAATCAGCCTCAGCTCGTCCGATATAAATTCTATATGTTCCATATTTTTATTATACACAAATTGCGTGAAAAATCAAGAGAAAAAAGTCTAAATAAAGAATAAAACGAGTAATTTTATTCACAAGTATTGCGATTTTTATAATAATTGCGTGAAAAATTTACCTAAGTGTAAACTTTTTTCTAAAAAGGCTTTTGAAACAATTTTTTTACTTGACAAATCTTGAATATTTTGGTATACTTATATCGTATCAAATTGTAGTTATGTTCTACAAATCTAAATAGGAGGAAAATTTTATGTCCGAATATACAAAAAAGACAAGAACATTAAAAATACTCGGATTGTTTTTATGCTTTGCACTTATTTTGGCAGCGGTTCCCGTAATATTTTATGCCTCGACTCCGAAGGCTTCGGCGGCAGGCGTTACGGTAACAACCTATGAAAACCTTAAAACTGCAATGGCAAACGGCGGAGATATTACGCTGGGTGCCGACATTGAGCTTGACTATACCGCCAGCGGTTCCAGCCCTCAGCAGACCTACACATGGCTGACTGTACCGGCAGGCAAGAGTGTCAACCTCAATATGAACGGTCACAAGTTCTACATTAACTTGGGCGACGAAGCTCGTACAGACTGGTGGCAGATTGCAAACCACAAAGAGAGTGGTGATGCCGAGACTGACTGGACATTCACTCTTATTCAGAACAACGGTACTCTCAACATCACCGGTAACGGCACCATAAAATATTACCTCAAAACTGGCAGTATGAAAATTGACCAGGATGGCTGGGTTTTGACTGCCTGTATTATTGGTGTGGGAAATACCGGTAATCTTTCCATTGCAAGAGGTATTACCATAGATTTGTGGTGGGATTATTGGTTTGGTGATAGCGGAAATGGTAATTACTGCGACCATATTTTTGATATGTATGGCGTATATAATACTGGCTATGCAGATTTGTCCTGCGACATCTCCACACACCTTGAATCTCGGTCCGTCTATACCGGTTATGTTTTTGGTTCACACAACTCCTACAACTATACAAAGTGTCTCTGCGTATATTCTCCCGGTAACGGCGTAGTTCACAGTGATGTGTCCGCCTCCAATCCCTGCACCTGGTCCGCTGTTTCCAGAGTTGACTTCAAGGACACCACTGGTGAGCCGAATAATTCGCATCTTTCCAATACCACGAGTGGTCTTTACACGGAAGGCGCTGGAACATATATTAACGGTGTAAATATCAGTACGGACTGTGAATACGGCGACTCGAACAAAGATGATTCTGATGGCTCCGTTAACGAATGTTCCATCAACACCTGCGGTATTCTCTACTATGGCAACCCTCCTACAATCGGTACGGATGTTGATGTTACTACTAGAGAATGGTCTGCTCACTGGGACAATGACAGTACATCTCCCACAGTTGATAGTGCCGCTGTATCACAGTCAACCTCAGCTATGACTACTATCCAGAACGGTGGTACAAGTGCCAGCTATTCGACTGTTACGATGAATCCTGCTAGTACTGCGGAATATTACGATGAATACGGAAACACCTACACGGTAAGCAAGGAAACCACATCAATGAACGGTGGTTGCTGTGGTACCGTAACAGGCTCCCGTGTTGTTGTGTATTATCGTTTCTATACAAACAGCCAGTATAAGACAAATGTCTACTGCACACGTTTCCCGGACGAGGGTATCACTGCAAACGGCGAAACCTACGGCTATACTCAGTATGTTCAGCCGCTGGTACTTTCTGGTGTTTCAAGCGGTATGTGGCTCAACGGCACTGCGCTTCAGTATTCAAGCGGTGCAGCTCCCACAAACAGCTACTACTGGACTCTCGGTCGAATTTCCTATAAGGATGCCAATGTCACTCCCACTGATGTGGCAAAGGCGACTGGTACAAACTTCTATCTTGTTAATCCCACGACTGGCGTTGTGACAATGAACAACACCCTCGATAGAGGCACTTTGACCGACTTCCTCACAACATATATCTATGTTGACTATTATCAGACTCCCAATACTACGGCGAGAATGGCTGTGGGTAACAACGGCACCATCGTTGATAACGCAACCAGCACGGAGAATGTGGAAATTTCGGTTAATTACACTGGTCTTAATATCGTCCCCGGTGATGACTTCATCGTCAAGATTTTCGACAGAGGCGACTCCAACGACAACCAGTTCGATGATATCGAAATTACAAGCAGATACGATTGCAACTGCTCCAACAGCGGCATTCGTCAGATAACATATAAATGGGGTACATCCTACGGTGAATATCCCAATGATATAAGCTCACTTTATAATGCAGGTACATACTATATCCAGGCGACTATCCCTGATGATATTACCTATTCCCAGACCTGCGGCGGACCCAATAATGCGTCAGGCTCAATGAACGAAAAGGGCGACACCTTCGAATTCAAGCTCATCATCAATAAGGTAAAGCCCGTAATTACCGGTCCTGCAACTCAGAGCTTCATCTACGGTACACGGCTTTCAGAGATTGATACAACAGTCTATACAGCCTCTGCTCCTGCTGGCGTTGCAGCAAATCCCTCAAGTGGTGTCTTTACATTTGAAAATTCTTCAACTATTATCGCTCCGGTTGATGGTCCTACAGAGGTTAAGCTTACCTGGACTCCCACCGGCTCAACTGCCGTAAACTACAGCAGTCAGACCTACACGGTAACTGTTACCGCAACAAAGCGTTCCATCAATGTTGTAACAAAGGCAAAGACCATTACCTACGGCGATGAGTCACCATACACAAACGATGATGTTACAATCGGCGGTCAGGGACTTGTATATGCCTCCGATGCGGCATACAAGCAGAGCGTTATCTCCGAAATCGTTGAGAACCTGTTGGTCGTAGTTGATGGAAGTACCATTCCCTTTACTCAGGGTCTTTCCGTCGGTACATACAATATGACCGGTAGCGGCGACACTGACAACTATTATGTATCCTATGACGGCGTCGGTCAGCTCCAGATTGTCAAGCGTCAGCTCACAATTACTGCTGCAGCCTACGACAGAGAATACAACGGCACAAGCATCGTCACCGTAAGCTTCCCGGGTCAGGACATCACTAACTACTACAAGGGTGATGCGGTGGGTACATCTGACGGCTTCGCTATTTCCAATGTTTCCGGTACTGTTGCAGCTCCCACAGGTGGCGCACCTGGCGATGTGGGTGAAAATCTCCGTGTTTACTTCTCTGCTCCTACTATTACCGGTGATAAGGCAGGCAACTACGAAATCACCACAGCCAATATCACAAACTTCGAGAATCTCCGTGTAAATATTACAAAGGCAACTCCAGTTGTCGCAGACCCAGTTCTTGAAACAATAACCTACGACTCAAAGAAGACTCTGTTTAGCCATTACGGCACCAATATCGCAACCAACGGCGAAGGTGAGGTTGAAGGTGTATGGCAGTTCACAACCGAGGCAAGAACTACTGTTCCGCAGGTTGCGAACTACGGCTACGACGCAATGTTCGTACCCACAAGCTCCAACTACGCAACCGTTACCCGTAAGATTGCGGTAACCGTTCTCAAGAGAGACATCACCGTTTCCGTTTCCTGCCCTGAAATTTACTACGGCGACGATGTTCCGGTATTCACCTTCAAGTTCGAGGGCTTCACCGATACCGATCCCACAAGCGCAACAGCAGAATATATCAACGTTATAGGTCAGACTATCAACGCTGAGGGCTTTACTCTCAGTGGTGACCTTCCGTCAATTGAGTCCTACGGCGGATACGAAAATACTGCAGGTGCCCGTTCACCAGCAGGTTCGTATCCCATTACATGGAGCCAGGGTCTTGTTGCAGCAAACTACAACTTCATCACACAAAGCTCCTGCACACTTGTTGTAAACAAGAAGGTTGTCACCATTCAGGCAAAGAACGCAAATGTGGAATACGGCAACAATGCTCCCACATTCGCATACACTGTATCTGGCCTTGTGGACGGTGACACAATTGCAGATAACATCATAGGTGAGTCCGGCGCAATCAACTGCACCACAACCTATGTTGCAGGCAATCCCATTACATCTGCCGGCTATGCAATTGACATCATTCCCATTGGCAACAACGACTCCTATCAGTTCAACTATGTTTCGGGTAAGCTCACCGTAACAAAGGCAACTCTTACTCTCACGCCCGATGATAAGACCGTTGTTTACGGCTCCGCTGTACCTACATTCACATACACACTCTCTGGCTGGAAGCTTACAGATGAATCCAACGCATCAAGCTTCGTGTCCGGTGCTCCCACAATCACATCCGAATACACTCCCACAAGCACGGTGGATATGACCTATTCGATTACCGCAAACGTGGGCTCTATGACATCTGCCTGCTACAACATCGTAGCAGCACAGGGTACTGTTACAGTTACAAAAGCTACTCCCGTAATCAGTGAATGGCCCTCTGCCACAGTTGAAAACGGCGGCAAGCTGTCAGATGCTACTCTTTCCGGCGGTTCTGCAAATGTCAAGGGTTCATTCGCCTTCGCTGCGGACGCAACTCCCAGATTCGGCACAAGCGATCAGTATGACATCGTATTCACTCCCACAAATACCAACTACGAGAATGTATCCGGTAAGATTTCCATAACAGTTACTCCCAAGGCAGCAACAGGTAACCCGGTTATCGAAGGTAGCCTTATGGTAGGCGAGACAATCAGCTTCAATGTAAACTCCATGACTCCTGCCGTCAACAGTAACTACAGCTCCATCCAGTGGGTTATCAATAATACGGTTGTTTCCACTGCGGAGACATACACTCTTCAGGAATCCGACAAGGGCTTCCAGATTGAGCTTCGTGTAACTGCGGACGAAACCAAGGGCTACACTGGCACAAAGGCTGCCTACTCCGACGATGTTGTTGGTCCCGCTAAGTCCAAGCCCGTTATCGAAAAACTGTCCTACTCAATCCCCACTGACACAGTCTATGACGGTCAGGAGCATCCTATCGATGTTACAAAGATTGAGCAGAACTACGGCGTCATCTCCGTTTACTACAACGGCGGTACAACTGTTCCGAAGAATGCCGGTACATATGTAATCACCTGCAATATCTCCGCAACAAGCTACTTCGGCGCTGTTTCCGGTATGGTTCTCGGTACCTACACAATCGCCAAGGCTCCGCTTTATCTCTCCTTCAATGTAAACGACAAGGTCTATGACGGCAAGACAACTGCAACGGTTGACACAGCCTCCAAGTCCGTAACTGGCGCAATCACAGGCGACGACGTTTCTATCAACACACAGAGCGCAGTTTACGCATTCGACGGCGCAAACGCTGGCTACCATGATGTTACAATCACCAATGTGTTCTTGACAGGTAACTCCAAGGCCAACTACAGAATCGAGGTCTCCGATGTAGGTGCAGAAATCACCCAGAAGACGGTCTATGTCGAGGGTACAACCTATGCGAGAGTTTACGACCCGGATAAGGATTATGTAGATGTAAGCTTCGGCACAATTTCTGGTATTCTCACCGCCGATAAGGCAAAGGTTACCATTACTGATGGTAAGGCATACCTTGTGAACAATGGCGCATCCAACAACTCCGCCATCAGCTACATTGACTTCAATGTAACAGGCTCTGCTGCTGAGAATTACGAGATAATCGTCAGCAACGAGGATGACCTTTACGGTATCATCACAAAGGCTGTTCCTGATTGTGAAGTTCCCACTCCGGATTCCGTTGTTTACTCCGGTACTCAGACCCTGGCTCAGATTCCGCTTACAAGTGGTTGGAGCTGGGTAAGTCCCACAACAATTCCTCAGGTTGCAACATCCTCCTATAAGGCTATTTACACACCTGCGGATACTGCAAACTATCAGACCAAGACTGCTGATATCAACCTTGTTGTAACAAAGGCAACTGCTACAATCACCGTAAACAATGTTAACCTCACTTACGGCGACGCAAAGCCGGCATTCTCCGTAACAACAACAGGCTTCTCCGGCGATGACAGCCTTGCAACCTGCGGTGGTCTGCTTAAATACAACACCAACTACACGCAGTATAACGACATCGGTTCCTACTATGTATCTGCCGACCAGTCCACACTGTTCAATGCAAACTACAACTTCGAATATGTGAACGGCACAATTCTCGTGGGTCAGAAGGAACTTACCACTACGCCCACAGCTGTCAGCAGAGGCTACATCAGTCCTTCAGCAGACGAAACAGGCGCATATCAGGTAACTGTTAACTTCGCCGACCTTTCGGGCAAGGCAACATCCGCTGACAATGTGGAACTGACCGCATACACCGTAAACGGTACAATCAACGATCCCAACGCTGGTACTCGTTCCGTAACCTACGCACTTCCCACACTTACAGGTACGAAGGCAGGCAACTACTATCTCACGATTCTCAATCCGAACATCGCAGTTGAAATCCTCAAGGTTCAGCCGGGCGACTATGTATTCCCGACATCGGCGACGGTTTCCTACGGTCAGACGCTGGCTTACGCTGTATTCACAGGCGGTAGTGGTGACGGTGAGTTCGCATTTGCAGATCCCACGATTGTTGCAAACAAGATTGGTACCTTCAACGGCGTCTACGAAGTGACCTTCACTCCCACAGACTATGTGAACTACGAAAGCATAACAAGATATGTTAAGCTCGTCGTCACAGAAAATCAGCTCAACCTTACAGTCAATATCGGCGGTTCGATGTACTCTGGCAGCACTCTCTCCGCTACTGTTGCTGGTCTTACTCAGACTGCACTGGACGGCTACACTCATTACCATTGGTACAAGATTGATGATAATGATGCGGCAGTTGCAATCGGCAGCGATGAATCCCAGTATGTAATTACCGACAGCGACGTTGGTTACAAAATCAGAGTCGATGTTGTGGTAGATTCACCGTTCTCCGGTTCCGCAACCTGCACAACACCGAGAAGCGTTGAAGAAGAACAGCTCAACTTCTGGGAGAAGTTCACAAGATGGTGGCAGAAGATACTCTCCGCTATCACCGGACTCTTCGATCATCTTCATAAGTAAGATGTAAAAAATACAGAGATTGCTTCGGCGGTCTCTGTTTTTTTTGATTTTTCTTATAAAAACTATTGCATTGTTTAATAAAATATGTTATAATTAGTAAAATATACCTTGGAGGAGAGAAAGGATGTGTATTGATGGCAAATTGTCCGAAATGTAATAAGAAAATTCCGATTTACCATATTGGGCAGAATTGTCCTCATTGCGGAGTTAATGTTCGATTTTACGACTTTGAGAAACAGTTTTATCACGATGCAAAGGAGGCGGAGCTTTCCAACGCTAAAATCAGCGTGTTTATCGCAAAGCTCAAGGCATCCCTCATCGGCGGTAAACTGCAAATCATTCGGCTGTGTTTCCTGATATTGCCTTTGGCGGCGTTGTTTGCCCCATTTGCCAATGTGGGATTTGTTCAGCCATTTCTTGACGAATCGGTTTCAATATCCGGTTTGGGATTTTATCTTGCCTTCACTGGCGGATATATGGACTACTGCATGGGTATGATTAAATCCGTTGAAAATGCCGAGGCTTTCAAATGGCTCATCATCTCTCTGGCAGGCTATGTACTTGTGGTACTTGTGACTCTTGTCATTATCTTTATGACCATTCTCGCATTTTGCAGTGTGAAAAAAGCCCATAGAAATCTTTGCGTTACGAGTATTATCGGTTGCGCATTTTCCGTCGCAACGGCAATCCTCGTGTCCCATTTTTCCACTGTGGCAAAGAATGTTGACGGTATAATTTCCGTCAAGGCATCCTTCGGAGCGGCGGCATTTGTCCTTGCCTTCGGAGCAATTTTTGCGGTGAATTTCCTCATCGGCAAAAAGGGTCTGAATATCCAATATAAGGAAGGCGACCTTGAGAGATGCGAAATTGCAAAGAAGGTTAAATCCGGTGAGATTAAGCTGGACGACCTCCCGCAACCCATCGTTGAAACTGCGGAAACCCGCAAAATCGACGAAGAAATTGCGGCACAGCAGGAAACCTACAGAAAAAAAGAGGAAGAAGGCGTCATTAAATGAAATTTGACTGGAAAAAATACATTTATAAGATCGCAGTCGTCATCCTCGTGATTTTCTTCGTAGGCGGTGTTGGAATCGGCGCTGCGGATATCCTCTCAATTGAAGGTGTGGAGGAGCTCTACGAGGCTCCCGAAGGTCTGTCCGAGCTTCCAGAAACCGATGCTGAAATAGTGGATTATCTCAATTCCTGCATCAAAAAGGCAAATGTGGAATGTCCGCAAATCAGTCTGTCTGACAGCTTTTCCATTGATGAATTGGGCGTCGAGGGCGATGATTCTGATGCAATCAATGCCGGAATTGCCAAGATAACCGATACTCTTGAGGATAAAACTGAGGAACTGTTCGAGGTAAAGGAGCTTGCATTTTTCGAAAATAACTCCGAAATTCTGAAGACTCTCGATATTAACATAGGCGATATTGAGTCCACCGAGCTTAGCTATGAGTACTATACATGCACCATGTGTGGCGAAAAAATCGGGCTGGATGACTACGGTGAAAACTGTCCGGAATGCGATAACGAAGGCACCTTGCGACTTCGCAGCAATGACAATTACACCATTGTTGTGACCTTGAAAAACGGTACCGAATCGGTTAAAAATAACGATTTCCCGATGGTGGACAACCTAAAAAAGGTAATCGACTCCGACGACTCCAACGCCTTTAAGCTTGATAACTACAAAAAGACGGACGCAAAGTCCTATATCTATGCCGAGGTCAACCGTCTTACCGACGAAATCAAGACTTTGCAATTTATAAGTGAGTCGGAAATTGTCGCCGATTTTAGCTATCTTGGAACAGGTACCCAGGCGCAGAGTAGTTCGCTTAATGGCAAAACCACCGAAAAATACAAATTTTCCTTCACCTGGCCAGGTCTTTCACTCAACGAGCATACCTATCAGGTCGAGGCAAAGTCCACCGAAGTGCTTAAAGCCACTCTTTCCTGCGATGAGCCTACCGCCTACACCGTGAACTGGACAAGTTCCGATGAGAGCATAATCACCGTTGATGAGGAAGGCTATATCAAATCTGGTAAGACTCTGGGTAGTGCCACGGTCACAGCAAGCTTTGAGTTCGGTGGCAAGACCTATTCTGATTCCTGTGAAGTCATCGTATGCGTTCCTGCCGAGGGAATGGATTTGTCAAAGGGCAAGCTTTCTCTCAAGGTCGGCGAGTCCTTCACTCTTGAGGCTGAGATGGATCCCAAGGATACAACAAATACCCTGGTGTACTGGTTCACGAAGGACGACGGCATTGCAACGGTGGACGAAAACGGCACAGTTACCGCAGTCGCTGCCGGCAATGTGACCATATACGCGATTTCCGATGATGGAAACTACTATTCATCCTGTGAAGTGGAGGTGAACAACTGATGGCAGAAACCAAAATTAATGCCAAAACCTTCTTTGGCGCTGAGGACAATTCCGCCGCCACAATCGAAAAGGACAAGCTGGGACAATACAGCGACATAGCCGTCAGAATGTTCCACACGAGAGTCCTGCGAGGCAAGGAGCTTGTGGTTCCGGCAATCGCTCAGTTCGCATCAAAGGTTCTGACCGGTGTCGAATGCTACGAAACACTGTATTTCGTCAACGTTCTCAAAATCAATATGGTGTATGTCACCGCCATTAAGGCTTTGATAGGCATATATGATGTACTCAATGATCCGCTTATGGGTATCGCCTACGACCGTACCCGCACCCGTTGGGGCAAGGCAAGACCCTATATTCTCTTCGGCGCTCTGCCATATTTCGCCAGCACCGCCCTACTATACTCCGGAGCGTTGTTCCTAAATAACGCCAACGGCAACGATCCGAAGAAAATCATATTTGTATTCGTGATGCTGTTTATCAAGGAGACATTCTCCACGATTTACAACATCCCAAGGAACAACATCCTGACGCTTATGACGCCAAATCCACAGGATCGAATTACCGTCCAGCTTCTCCAATCCTATATCGGCGAGTTTGGCTCACAGATTGTATATGCCATATTCCTGCCGATTATGGAGCTGAACAACAAGGGCTATATCAACTTCCCGATGCCCATGCTGTTCTCAATTTTGGGCTGTATCGCTTCCGGTATCGGCGTTGCAGGCAATGTCACCATGGCAGTTACCTGCAAGGAGAGAGTTATGCTTCAGCAGAAGCCGGCTCCCATTCAGAAGAGCATTCTCTATGTTCTCAAAAACAAGTATATGCTGCGGAATTTCGCTGCCAACTTTGCCACATCCTGGTGGGCAGACGGCGGATATTCGTGGGATGTTGTGTCTCAGCAGGAGATTATGGGCGGTTCAATTCCCTCATTTATCGCATACACCGCATACAATGTTATGGACCCGATTTCCGTCACCTTCATTCCGAAGTTTGCGAAGATGTTCAAAAACAACAACCGAAACGAGCTTATCTTCCTGCGTTTCTGGGACCTTGTTTGCGTAATGGGTATGTGGGCTGCGATTCCATTCCTGGGCAAGGAGCTTAAAAACAGAATTATCACCGTTTCGATTTACGCATTCTTCTACGGCGTCAACGCAATCAATAACGGACCTGCCAATGTTGTGGAAGGTGAAATCGGCAGAGAAATCAGCGACTATACCGAATATGTCACAGGCGAGCGCCCCGACGGTTCAATCAATATTCTCACTAACTTGATTACCAAGATTACCTCTCCGCTGAACGCCTACCTCACAATCGTACTCTTCAAGTGGTCCGGATACGACACCACAATCGATATGCTCCCCTGGAGTCAGGGCAACAAGCTTGTGTATCAGAAGGTATGGTTCCTCTTTAACGGAATTCAGGTTCTGCCCAGAATTGTTAAGGTTATTCCATATTTCTTCTACGACCTTGTGGGCGAAAAGCGTGAGAAAATGTATGTTGAGCTCAACGAACGCCGTGCACTTATGGCTAAGGAGAGCGATGGTATGGATGAGAGCATCAACGAAATGATAGAGATGATGGAGGAACAATAATATGCAGTCTATGCTTAGCGATATTGTGGAGTTTATCCGCAAAAAAGGCTTCAATTATTATTCCGTAACCGAAATTCTTGATGGTGTGTCCAATACTGTCGAGATAAATCCAGCGCCCTATTGTACTGATGTATATTCGGTGTCCAAGTTTGTTACAATGATAGGAATCGGCTTGCTCTTCGACGAGGGCAAGCTCACTCCCGATGACAAAATCGTCGATATTATCGGTGATGTTCCGGAAATTCGGGAGAAAAAATGGCTCGATGTCACCGTGGGAAATTGCCTAAACCACAAAACTGGTCTAATTAACGGCAACCTGGACATTGATTCTTCCAGCTATGACGAGGACACAATCGACTGGCTTAGCTACATTTTTGCAATGCCAATTGAAGGCGAAAGAGGTGTGGATTACCACTACACCGACGCCGCATATTATCTTTTGTCCCGTGGAATAACCGCCCTCACAGGTGAAAATGCCTTCGATTTTGTCTTCCGCAGAGTTTTAGCACCACTTCGTTTCAAAGAGTGCGCCGCTTCCGTTTGCCCCAAGGGTTATTTTCTCGGAGGCTCTGGCGTTATGGCGAACGACAAGGATCTTGCCAAGCTTGGACTTCTCTGGATGAATGGCGGTGTGTTTGACGGAAAACGCTATATTTCACAAAAGTGGGTTGACCTCACTATGGAAAACAGCTACGGCGTGGATGAGCGAAAGGAATACCCGGGATTTTATTACAAAACTGGTGCAAATTCACAGATATTATGTTTTATTTCACCGGAGAAGAGAGTCCTGATGCTCAGAGGCTACTGCCCGGCGGATTGTCGTACCGAGCTTATTGATGCATTTTTTAAAAAGGAGATATAAAAATGAACATTTGTCCAAAATGTGGCACTCAGTTTGCCGATGATGGTACATTCTGCCCGACCTGTGGAACACCTGTTGCACAGAACAATGCCTATGCCCAGGGATATGCTGCCCAGCCTGGAGCTTACTATCAGCCCGTAGCAGCCGTTGATCCAAAGAACCACACCGCAGAATACGATGCCACCGACATCAGCGACAACAAGCTCATCGCCGTATTGGCGTACTTCGGCATAATCGGAGTCATTGCCGCAGCAATCATCAACCGTGACTCTAAGTTCGTTATGTTCCACATTCGTCAGAGCATCAAGCTCTTCATCCTTCAAATCTTACTGGCTATTTGCTGCATCCTCATTATCACAATTCCGATTGTCGGTATTTGCGAAGTCATACTCTTTGTGGTTCAGATTATCGGCGCCGTCTATGCCATTCAGGGCAAGGCAAAGGAACTGCCCATCGTGTCATCCTTCGGCTTCCTCAAATAAAAAAGCAGGAGAAGTGTAAAAGCTTCTCCTTTATATTTTGATTTACAGCTTGTCAACCTCTTCGATTAGGGCATCAAGTAGCTCTTCCTCGGGAACCTTTCGCAGAACCTCGCCGTGTTTGAATATAATTCCACAGCCGTCACCGCCGGCAATACCGATGTCTGCCTCGTGAGCCTCACCTGGACCATTGACGACGCATCCCATAACCGCCACAGTGATGTTCTTTTGACAATCTGCAAGCCTCTCCTGAACCTTATTGGCAAGTCCGATAAGGTCTATTTTCGTACGTCCGCAGGTGGGACAGGACACGAATTTTACACCGTCCTTGCGAAGTCCCACAGCCTTGAGAAGGTCAATTCCTGCATAGACCTCCTTTACGGGATTTGCGGTTAGGGATACACGGATTGTGTCGCCGATGCCGTGGAGCAAGAGAGAACCGATGCCTGCAGAGGACTTGATTATGCCCATTCGTTCTGTGCCTGCCTCGGTGACGCCCACATGCAGCGGATAGTCAGTTCTTTGGTTGGCAAGCTCGTAGCACTTGACGGTGTTGGCAACATCGGAGGACTTGATGGAAATGACGATGTTGTCGAAGTCGAATTTTTCCAACAGGGAAGCGTGGTACATTGCGCTGGCAACCATCGCATCAGGTGTTGGACCGCCATATTTTGCCAGAATTTCCTTCTCAACAGAGCCGGAATTTACGCCGATTCTTATGGGTACACCGGCATTAAAGCAGGCATTTGCCACGGCACGGACATTTTCATCTGCACCGATATTGCCTGGATTTATGCGTACCTTGTCCACACCGGCGGCAACGGATTCCAAAGCCAGACGATAGTCAAAGTGGATGTCCGCCACAACGGGAATTTTGATATTTTCTTTAAGCGCCGCAACGGATTTCACACAGTTCTTATCCGGCACCGCAATTCGGATTATTTCACAGCCCGCCTTTTCCAGCTCCAAAGCTTGACGAACGCATGCTTCCGCATCAGCCGACGGTGTATTAAGCATGGACTGTACCGCAATGGGATTTCCACCGCCTATGGTAATATTGCCGATTTTTACAGCTTTACTCATTTTTTCACCTACTTAAACAGGAAAATTACATCCTTGACCGAAATCACCGCAATCAAAGCCAGGAGAAGCGCCAGTCCTGCGGCATGCACATAGCCCTCGTACTTCGGCAAAATTGGTTTTCTGCGGATAAGCTCAATTACAAGGAAGAACAGTCGTCCGCCGTCCAGAGCCGGTATCGGGAGAAGATTCACCACGCCGATGTTTACGGTGAGAAATGCCATGAGATAGACAAGATAATAGAGCGCATCGGAGCGTTCTTGCTCGTCCTCGGCGGTAATTCCGCTGGCCGCATCGGAGATAATCTCCATTGTGCCTATTGGACCGGACAAATCCTTGATTCCGTACATTCCGGTCAGCATATCTATGAGGCTCAGACGCACCATATTTTCGGTGGCGATGGTCTCCTTGACGGAATAGACAAGCCGGTTGAGAATAGTCGGCTCCTTGCCCAAAAGGTAGAAGTCGATTGTCATCATGGTGCGACCCTCGTACTCGGTCTGTGGAAATTCCACATCTTCAAGTGTATACTTCTTGCCGTCACGCTCAATGACCAAATCCACCATATTGTCGTCGCCACGCATTAGACAGTATGACAGGTCGGTGTAGGTCAGCACTCGGGTGCCGTCCACCTTGAGAATTTTATCGCCTGCCTGCAAATCGCAGGTACAGCTTACGGCGTTATCGTCAAAGCGGGCCACGGTGGTAGTGCCCACAAGGTCGTCTCCGCTGGTCAGCACGGTGAACAGAATGAAGCCCAGGATTATGTTCATACAGGCTCCGGCAGCCACGATGATTATCCGTTTCCAGCATTTTTTCTTGCCGAATGCGTTCTCGTCCTCGCTGTTGCCGTCCTCACCTTCCATGGCGCAGTATCCGCCAACAGGGAAGAGTCGCAGAGAGTATTTCGTTTCACCCTTTTGAATGGAAAACAGCTTGGGACCCATACCGATGGCGAACTCGTTGACCCGCACCTTAAAGAGCTTGGCAAAGGCAAAGTGTCCCAGCTCGTGAATTGTAACTATAAAGCCAAAGAAAACTATGGCGATTAAAATCGGCCACACCTTCGACCAAATCAAAGCTATACTCATAGGACAATTTCTCCGGCGATTCTGTCAATTTCGAAAATATCCTCCAGGGTGAAGTCCTTCTTGTCGGGAGTCACATCGAAGACTCTGCGGATTCTTTCGCCGATTTCCAGGAAGGAAATTTTGCCTTGACGGAACATAAGATTTGCCTTTTCGTTTGCGGAATTCACTGCAGCGGGATAAAGTCCACCCTTGGCGACTGCCTCACGACAGATATTCAAACAGTCAAAGGTGTCGTAATCCGGTTCAAAGAAGGTGAGTTTGGAGAATTTTCCAAAGCTCAGCTCCTCAACGGGTGATGGATAACGCTCCGGGAAGGTGAGAGCATACTGAATTGGAATACGCATATCAGGTACGCCCATTTGCGCCAGAACGGAGTTATCGTCGAACTCAATCATTGAGTGAACTACGCTTTCACGATGTACCACGATGTCAATCATATCTGGCGTGACGCCGAAGAGTCGCACTGCCTCGATAAGCTCCAAGCCCTTGTTGAACATTGTGGCGGAGTCAATTGTGATTTTTGCGCCCATGCTCCAATTCGGATGTTTGAGTGCCTGTTCCACCGTTACATTTTTCAGTTCATCCCTGGTTTTGCCGAAGAATGGTCCGCCGGATGCGGTGAGAATTATTTTTTTTAGAGCCTTATTTGGAGGACTTGCCTGTAGGCATTGGAAAATTGCGGAATGCTCGCTGTCCACGGGCAGGATGTCCACATTGTGAGTTTTAGCGGCGTTCAGCACCAGGTCACCGCCGGCAACGAGAGTCTCCTTGTTTGCCAGGGCAAGTGTCTTTCTGCTTTCGAGGGCAGCGAGAGTGGGGCGTAATCCTGCAAGTCCAACAATTGCATTGATGACGGTGTCACACTCCGGCGAAGCGGCACATTCACATATGCCTTCAACTCCGGAAAGTACGGCAATATCCGTGTCCGCAAGTCGAATTTTCAGCTCTGCGGCGGATTTTTCATCCAGTAAAGCCACACGAACAGGCTGCCATTCACGAGCCTGTTTTTCGATTATATCAACATTTTTGTTAGCGGTCAGAGCGATGACTCTGTAATTCCGCATTTTGGCAACATCCAGCGATTGGGTACCAATTGAACCGGTTGAGCCGAGAATACATAAGGATTTCATAATTATTTAAGCAAAATTGTAATTCCGTAGACGATTGCGTAGAGTGATGGAAATACGAAGAGTGTGCTGTCGAAACGATCCATAATTCCGCCGTGACCGGGCAGGATTTTGCCGAAGTCCTTCACAGCGAAGTTACGCTTGATGACGGAGGCGGACAAATCCCCGAAGATGCTGATTACGGAGAGAACTATTGACACGGGTACAACGAAGTAAAATTCACCTATGATGGATTCAGCACCCTCACCAAAATAGCCCAAAAGTCGGAACACAAGCAGTAAAATGCAATTGATTATCGCAGCGCAAAGTACTCCGCCGATTGCGCCTTCGACCGTCTTCTTTGGACTTATAGTCGGGCAGAGCTTATGTTTTCCGAATGCCTTACCGCAGAACAGGGCGAAGATATCCGCAACCCAGGAGGCTCCGAAGGCGAACAGAATGAGGAATACCACATGAGGTTTTGTTGCGTTGAGAACAGCGTTGTCGCACAGGTCACGAAGGCGAATGAGCATGGAAAAGCCCTCGGGTACGGCTACGGAGGTGAATATCATAACCGCTGCCGATGTGAACGGAGTTTTATCATACAACAGCACCATAAAGCAAAGCTGTAAAATCACATAAAACACCGCCGCTGGCAGGATGAATTTAGAAGTTGACTCTCGGAATGTGACTGCCAAAGGGATGGCGATTGCCGATAAACAGGACAAAATGTGCATCGGGAGATTTTTAAGTCCGACGCAGTCCCCGATTTCATGTACTGCAACCACTGACAGCAGGATTACCACCGCCGTCAGCACAGGAGTGAATACGCCCAGCATCATTCCCAAAAGTAATGCGCCGAGAATGACGCCGGTAATGACTCGTTGTTTCATTATACACCTCCGAAACGGCGGTTTCTTGCCTCGTATGCGTGGAGCGCTGTGTCAAAATCCGCCTCGGTGAAGTCCGGCCAGAGAATGTCGCTGAACCAAAATTCACTGTATGCGCTCTGCCAGGTGAGAAAATTTGACAATCTGTACTCTCCGCTGGGACGGATAATCAAATCAGGAGATGGCTGACCGGCGGTGTAAAGTCCGTTTTCTATTGTGGTGAGGTCGATGTCGGCAGGCTCTATTTCACCGTTTTTCACCTTTTCGGCAATTTCTCTGACCGACCGCAGAATTTCCTGTTGACCGCCGTAGTTGATTGCCACATTGACCGTGATTCGGGTTTTATCTGCCGATAGATTCGTCATATCATTCACTGATTCGACAATGTCGGAGGCAAGTCCGCTCATATCGCCGATGAAACGAATACGCATACCCTTTTCTTCGTTCTCTGCCTTACGCTCCTGAGCCTCGGCAAGGAAGTCACGGAACAGGTCCATAATTGCGTTGACCTCGAATTCGGGACGAGCCCAGTTTTCCGTCGAAAAAGCATAGAATGTGATCACGGGAATACCCAGATCACAAGCGTAGGTTGCTATTCTGCGGAAGACCTCGGCTCCACGCTTATGTCCCTCGGGACGTGGCAGACCCCGTTGTTTAGCCCATCTGCCGTTGCCGTCCATAATGACTCCCACGTGTGAGGGAAGTATCTTAAAATCCGCAGCTGTACTCATATCGACATTATCTCGTTCTTCTTTTCCTCGGCAACTGCATCAACTTGCTTGATGTAATCGTCGGTGATTTCTTGAATTTTCTTCTCGCCGTCCTTCTGGTCGTCCTCGGTGATTTCGGATGCCTTTTTCATATTCTTGATTTTATCCATGGCATCTCTTCTGTGCTGACGGACTGTTACCTTGTAGTCCTCTGCCATCTTGGCAACATCCTTGGTGAGAGCCTTACGGCGTTCCTCGGTGAGCGGTGGGAAGGTAAGACGGATAACGGAGCCGTCGTTCTGGGGATTTATACCCAAATCGGAGGTCTGAATTGCCTTCTCGATGGATTTGAGTGAGGACTTGTCCCAGGGCTGAATAACGAGAATTCTTGCCTCGGCTACGGATATAGCGGCGAGCTGGTTGATAGGAGTGGATGTGCCGTAGTAGTCCACATAAATTCTGTCCAGTACAGAGGGATTTGCTCTGCCGGCTCTGATTGAATTGTAATCGGAATGGAGGGCATTGATTGACTTGTCCATTGCCGCCTTGGTTTCCTTGTAAAGATCTTTAAGTTCCATAATCTTTCTCCTTTTTTAGTCTGCTGTAACAACCGTGCCCACATTTTCACCGGCAACGGCTCTTACTATATTTTCGGGATCGCTGAGATTGAATACAAGTGTGGGAAGTCCGTTTTCACGGCAGAGAGCTGCGGCGGTTGCATCCATTACACGCAGGTCATTTGCAAGAATTTCGGACTGTGAAAGCTTGTCGTACTTGACTGCATCCGGGTATTTGTTCGGGTCCTTATCGTATACACCGTCAACATTGGTGGATTTGAAGAATATGTCGCAGTCGGTTTCAATGGCTCTGAGAGCTGCGCCGGAATCCGTGCTGAAACAGGGATTGCCAGTGCCACCGCCGAAAATCACAACATTTCCGCCTTCGAGATATTCAACTGCCTTGTCGTGGGTGAACAAATCCGCAATCTTTGGCATATCGAAGGCTGTCATAACCTTGGCTTTGAGACCTGTCTGAATGAGAGCGTCCGCCAGCACCAGGGAATTCATAACCGTAGCAAGCATTCCGATGGAGTCCGCTTTGCTCTTGTCCATATCCTTGTGAGCTCTGCCTCGCCAAAAATTGCCGCCGCCCACTACTATGCAGACCTGCACGCCTGCGTCCGATATTGTCTTGACCGCCTTGCAAATTGGGAATACGGTTTCGTAGTCCACGCCTGTGCCCTTTTCGCCTGCAAGCACCTCGCCGCTGACCTTAAGCATTATTCTTTTATAAACAGGTTCCATACCACACCTCGTTATATTTTTCTACTTTCTATTTTAATACATTTTCCGTGATTTGTAAAGACCTTTTTTATTTTTTTTTGTATGTGTTGACAAAATTTGATTTTGGGAGTATAATACAGTATAAAGAGAGGTATAGGTATGAAGCTTTCACAGATTTTTGCAAACGAAAAACTGACCATGTCCTTTGAGGTTTTTCCGCCTAAGACGGATACAGCCTTCGAGAATGTCAAAAAAGCAACGGAGGAAATCGCCAATTTGAAGCCATCCTTTGTCAGCGTCACCTACGGAGCCGGCGGAGGCACGAGTAAATACACCCTTGAAATTGCGAAAAATATCGAAAAATCCACAGGTGTGCCATCTCTTGCACATCTCACCTGTGTGTCATCGGATAAGGCGACCATTCAGGAGAGAATTAAGGCTCTCCATGATGCTGGAATTGAAAATATTATGGCTCTTCGTGGCGACCTGACTCCCGAGCTAGAAAAGGACAGAAGCGGCTGCGACTATAAGTACGCCTGTGAGCTCGTTCGTGAGATAAAGGACAGCGGTTATGATTTTTGCATCGGAGGCGCCTGCTACCCGGAAATTCATCCCGAAAGCCGTGACCAAAGAGAGGACATTGCGTACCTCAAGGAAAAGGTCGATACCGGCTGTGACTTCCTGACAACTCAGATGTTTTTCGACAACAATCTCCTCTACAACTTCCTCTACAAAATCCGTGAGGCTGGCATCACCGTACCGGTTATACCGGGAATTATGCCCATCACTAACGCCAATCAAATCGACCGAGCAATCAAGCTTTCCGGCTCGTTTATGCCTGTGAGATTTAAGGCTCTGGTGGACAAATTCGGCTCAAATCCTGAGGCGATGAAGCAGGCTGGAATTGCCTACGCCACCGACCAAATTATCGATCTCTACGCAAACGGAATCAAGAATGTCCATGTCTACACAATGAACAAACCGGATGTGGCAAAGAAAATTCTTGACAATCTCTCTGCAATTCTCGAAAGGTAGAAATATGGAGCTTTTTAACGGTAAACCTGTGATTCTTGACGGCGGAATGGGCACGCTACTGCAAAAAAAAGGTCTTAAACCAGGCGAGCGACCAGAACGGTGGAATGTCACTCACCCAGAGGTAATAATCGCAATTCACAGGGCGTATTTCGATGCTGGTAGCAATATCGTCAACACAAATACCTTTGGTGCAAACATCCTGAATTATGACGAAAACGAGCTTGAACAGGTAGTCAATTCGGCTGTGAAAAACGCCAAATCCGCCCGTGGATGCGACAATTCAAAATACATCGCATTGGATTTAGGCCCCACAGGGAAGATGCTCAAGCCCTACGGCGAGCTGGATTTTGAAGATGCGGTGGAAATTTTTGCAAAGACGATTCGCATTGCCAGAAACGATGTGGATTTGATTATGATTGAAACCTTCACCGATTTGCTTGAAACGAAGGCTGCCGTAATCGCCGCAAAGGAGAACTCCGATAAGCCGATTTTCGTCAGCAATGCCTACGAGGAAAATGGAAATCTGCTCTGTGGCGCAACTCCCGAGGCGGTAATCACCACTCTGGAGGGCTTAGGTGTGTCGGCTATGGGCGTGAATTGCTCTGCAGGACCGGACAAGCTTGCTCCAATTCTTGAAAAATATCTTAAAAATTCCTCTGTTCCCGTGATATTCAAGCCTAACGCTGGACTTCCCACCGTGATTGACGGCCGGACCGTATTTTCACTTTCAGCGGAGGATTTTGCGTTTTCCGTGGCAAATCAGATGAGTAGCGGTGCGGAAATTGTGGGCGGATGTTGTGGCACAACTCCGGAGTACATCAGGGCGCTTGTCGAAAAAATCGGAAATTCTGAGCCTGAAAAAAGAGTCGTTACGAAAAAATTCCGAGTTTCATCATACAGAAAAGTATATACATTTGGCGAAAAGTGTGCAATAATCGGTGAGAGAATAAATCCCACCGGCAAGAAAAAATTCAAACAGGCGCTCATTGACGGCAACATCGACTATATTTTGGGCGAGGCAATCAGTCAGGAGCAGGCAGGCGCAGACATACTCGATGTGAATGTGGGCATCCCGGATATCGACGAAAAAGAGGTACTCCCGGAGCTTGTTCAGCGGTTGCAGGCAGTTACAAGCTTGCCCTTACAGTTGGATTCCTCCGACCCAGTTGCCCTGGAAAAGGCAATGCGTGTCTATCGAGGAAAGCCCGTTATAAACTCGGTGAATGGCTCCAAGAAGAGCATCGAGGCGATACTACCTCTGGTGAAAAAATACGGCGGAGCTGTTGTCGCTTTGGCTTTGGACGAAAAGGGAATACCCGCTGATTTTGAGGGCAAATTCGGCGCAATACAAAAAATAATCGACAATGCGGACTTCGATTTAGAGATGCTGGTGGATCCATTGACAATGACCATCGGCACCGACAAGGACGCTGCTAAAAATACCCTTGATGCGGTGAGACGACTTGCCGAAAAGGGATTTTTCACCGTATTGGGGCTGTCAAATGTGTCCTTCGGCTTGCCTGACAGGGAGGCGATTAACTCGGCATTTTTGACACTCGCATTGCAAAAAGGTCTGACGGCGGCAATCATAAATCCCTTGTCAAAGCCCGTGATAAACGCATATCATGGCTACTATGCCCTCTCTGGCGAGGATTTTGGAATTCCCGACTATATCTCCGCAATGTCCGACAATGTAAAATCGGAAGCTGTGGAAAAAAATGTATCCATCGAGGATGCGATTTTTCGTGGACTGAAAGGCAAGTCTGCGGAACAAACCAGGGCATTACTTGCCGAAAAACAGCCACTTGATATTATCACCCAGGACATTATTCCTGCGCTGAATAGGGTCGGCGAGGACTTTGCCGCCAACAAGATTTTCCTGCCTCAACTGCTTATGAGCGCCGATGCCGCTGGTTTGGCATTTGCCGAAATAAAAAATAGCTGCCCGGATGTGAAGGCGACTAAAGAAGTTTTCGTGTTGGCGACAGTCAAGGGCGATGTCCACGATATAGGGAAAAATATTGTGAAAATGCTCCTGGAAAATTACGGGTACGATGTGCGGGATTTGGGTAAGGATGTCCCGCCAGAGACAATTTCCGAGGCGGTAAAACGTCTCAATGCGCCGTTTTTGGGACTTAGCGCACTTATGACTACAACCGTGCCTGCGATGGAGGATACAATCAAACTTGTACGAAAATCCTCTCCAGATTGCAAAATTGTGGTTGGCGGTGCTGTATTGACGGCGGATTACGCTGAAAAAATCGGTGCGGACTTCTACGCAAAGGATGCTACGGATACTGTTAGGTTTGCTGAAAAATGGAATAAGATGCAATAATATTCATGTATTTTGTCTTTATATTCAAAAAATCACACAAAATTGTGAAATTTTATACATTATAGATGTTTTTCACAAAAAACTATTGACAAAATGTGAAAAATGATGTATAATTACACCGTACCTATAAAAATAGGTATGCAACCACTTAAATCCAACATTGTGAGGTTAATTAAAATGTACGAAGACAAGACACTCATCTGCAAAGACTGCGGCGAAGAATTCGTTTTCACAGCCGGCGAACAGGAATTCTATGCCGAAAAGGGCTTCGAGAATGAGCCACAGCGTTGCAAGGCATGCCGTCAGGCACGTAAATCAAACCGCAACCGTGCCGATCGTCCGAAGTTCACAGCTGTCTGCTCCAAGTGCGGTGGTGAGGCTGTCGTTAGCTTCGAACCTACGCCGGGTCGTGACGTTCTTTGCGATGCATGCTTCAAGGCATCAAAGGAAGGCTAAAGCTATAAATTCGAAATACCGTCAATTATGGCGGTGTTTTTTTTACGAGTAAAGTTATAATGCACGCCACTTGATTTTCGGGTGAGCCTCCCTAACCCATCGCACGCCTCCAATTTTGGACGCAGGCGCCTATCCGTTCGCACGCCCCCTGAATAAATCGGCGTAACGGACTAATTGCACGCCCCCTTGGGGGAGAGGGCCA
>R06__coassemble_56_pt1 | contig 45051 bp, 48 predicted proteins | sample R06__metabat2_low_PE_028 | metagenome-assembled genome bin R06 | reverse complement strand
TAAATCCTGCGGTTTTTTCCCTTGACAATTGAGCATAAAAAATGTATAATGCATATAAAGAGGTGTTTAATGTGGAAATAAAATCAGAAACTGCGTTCTCTATTGCACAAGCTCAGCTTGATTTTTCAAAGGTTGCGTATGCTGCAGCTAAAAATGGTGAAGCTGTGATATTTCAGGAGGACAAACCAAAGTACCTTGTAATAGACATGGACGGCGAAAAGTATTTTCCCGAGCTTACTGATGACGAAAAAATTGATATTATATCAAAAAGAGTATTGAAAAAATACCTCCCAGCATTTAAGGAACTTGCAAAATGATAAAATTCTCAAAGGAAAAAGTAAAGTTGTTGCATCAACTTATGGCTGAATCCACTGGCGGAAGTATCGGAATCCGTGATGAAGGACTTTTGGAGTCTGCCCTTGAAAATTGTTTTGCGACCTTTGACGGAGTGGAACTGTATCCGACAAAAGAGGAGAAAGCCGCAGACTCGGTTATTCTCTTATTTCAAATCACGCCTTTGTTGATGGCAATAAACGCATAGGTGTTTATGTGATGATTTCTTTTCTGGAAACAAACGGCATTCATCATGAAGAAATAATTGATTTTGGACTGTCTGTTGCGGCTGGCGAGAAATCATGCGAACAGATTCTGGAGTGGATTATTGCCCATAAAATACAATAAAACCGCCGGTAAATCCTGCGGTTTTTAATTTATATCAATTTCTTTTGATGATATTCCTACTTAACAATATGCATTCACATCGGAGAAGTCTGTTTCAAAAAACAAATCCTCTTTTTTCTCTTCGTTTTGGATGAACATCAGCATGTATATTGGAAGATAAATCTTTTTTCCTTCAACCTCAGTATTTGCGTTTGAAAATATATACGCCTTTTCAAAGGAATATTCTCTGCAGTCAAGAATGTTTGAGAGCGCTGAATGTCGTTTATAGCTCTTGCCGGATTTAATTTCGATTGGAATAGGATTGCCGTCCTGTTCTATTATAAAATCCAATTCGCCCTTTTTCTTATTGTTGTAGTAATAAAGCTTAAATCCATGAGCGGTCAGCTCTTGTGCTGCGACATTTTCATACATTGAACCAAAATTTATATTTTGCTCCTTGTTTAATATATCGATTTGTATGGAGTTTCCATATGATGCGCATAATAGCCCACAGTCAGAACAAAATAGCTTAAAAAGTGAAGAGGATTTTGACTTTAACAATGGGACAACAGGCTCGTCGATATTGTATGTTGGAAGGCTTACACCGGCATATTTGAGCCATTCAAATGCAGGTATGTAATGTTTGAGTCTTTTGGTCTCGTTCATTTCCTTCATAATAAACCTTTTATTTTTGCTATTCAATTCAGCCGGCAAAATATCAAATATTTCCATTATGTGAATGCGCATTTGCGGATTGCCCTCATATTTTGATACATCAATACGATAGCCCTGAATAATAGTTTGCTGGGTTTCGAATACTAATCGCAGATTTTTTGTATCAATGTATTTCTGTACCGCATCGGGCATACCTCCGACTATTAAATAAAGCTCAAAAAGCTCAAGCATTCTTTTGTGGATAAATTCATCAACAGGGAGACCTTTTTCAAAACATGTATGTAAAGCGTCAATTACCCTTTGGGATATTCCGTTTGCAATGGCAAATTCCTCAAAATCTAGGGGATACATACGGATTATTTTCATATACCCAACGGGAACAGATCTTATTTTATCGACTGCTGTATCAAGAAGAGAACCACTCAGAATAAATGAATAATCATTATTCATCGCAAGGTATTTAATTTGAGTAATCAATTCCTCGCACTCTTGAACCTCATCAAAAAATATAAGTGTTTCACCGGGAAAAAGCTTGTCGCCAAAAACGGCGGATAACCGCAACATAATGTCATCGCTGTTTTTCGTCGATTTAAAAAGGTCCTTATATTCTGGATTTTCAATAAAATCTATTTTAATAAAATATTTGTAATTCGCCTCAGCATATTTTTCAATTATGTATGTTTTCCCGATTTGCCTTGCTCCGGCAATCATAAGTACTTTGTTCTTGTTGTTGTCGTAAAAATCTTTTATTTGTTCGATTATTTTTCGATATAGCATTTTTTTACCTCATTTTATCTCATCGAGACAATTATAACAGCTTTTCCTCTGATTGTCAACATTTTTCCAACCGAAAAAATCGATTTTTTTACATTTTTCCAACCGATTTTTCGTCAATTTTTACATTTTTCCAACCGTCTCCGATTTTTGATGTTGTTTTGCGGTTTTTTATTTTCTACTTGACAATAAACTAAAAATACATTATAATATACAAAAATACAACATAAGGAGAATATATTATGGCAGGTTTTATCACAAAAATCACAGCTTTCTTCCTGACAATAGCATCCTTTTTCCTGACACTTTTCGGTCTTCCGGGCTATCCCACTGGGGATGAGGTTGATATGAGTAAATTCACCCTCACCTTTGCTGAGGAATTTGATGGAAATTCCGTTGACTATTCCGTATGGCAACAGGGCTGGGAAGGTAGCGGTATCACAATGGTTCGCAAAGGCGGATACTGGAACAGCAAAATGGCAAGCGTATCCGACGGCTGTCTGCACATTGCAACCAAGTACTACAAGAACGGTATTCTAAATGACGGCAAGGCAGGCTGGTATACCACAGCCCTTGAAACAAGAGGCAAGTTTGAGCAGCGCTATGGCTACTATGAGGTTCGTTGCATTCTGCCAAAGGGCTCCGGACTCTGGTCGGCATTCTGGATGATGTGTGGCGAGGTTGGAAATATTGACGGCAGCGGTAAGGACGGTAGCGAGCTGGATATTTTTGAGTCACCCTTTTATTCCGAATACACCGATGTGGTATCCTCTGCAGTTCATTATGATGGCTACGACGATGCCCACAAGCAAAAGACAATCTGCAAAACCCATGTCTATGGCTCTAATCCATACGAGGAGTTCAACACCTATGGCATGGAATGGAATGAGAACGAGTACATCTTCTACATCAACGGCAAGGAGTGTGGCAGATCCGATTTTGGTGGCGTTTGCCGTGAGACAGGCTATGTCATTCTTTCTGTTGAGGTTGGCGGCAATAACGCAGTCCCGGGTGAGTCCTGGGCAGGCGACAGCATCGATACAAATTCCACTGCTCCCACGGATTTCATTGTGGACTATGTGAGAGTATACCAATATAAATAAGGTGAGTTGTTATGGCTAAATGTCCGGGATGCGGTGAAAAGCTTCACCTCTACAACTGGAAACCTGTTTGTCCTCATTGCGGAGTAAATTTGAATTACTACAATTCAAACGAAAACCTCCTTGAAGAGGCGGAAAAATCTGAAAGAGAAAATGCGAAATTCCGCCCGAAAATCGACAGAGCCAAAATTGGTACAATATCCAGTATCTACGGAATTGTCCGTCTTGTTTTGCGTGCTCTTCCGCTGGCTGCGCTCTTTCTTCCGCTGGCGACGGCTGACGGCAATTCCATCAATGCCTTGGGTGTGTACAATTTTATTTCCTCTGCGGACATCGGAAAACTCCTTGGAAATGTTCTGGCTGGCGACAAATTTTCACTTTCGATTCTCTTTCTCTTCCTTGCTGTGGTGATGATTCTCATCAACCTGTTTATGCTTTTCGGAGCAATGGGCAAAAAATGGATTGTCCGTGAGCCTGTTATCATAAGTATATTCACTGTTTTCGGAATTTTATCCGCGGTGTTTTGGAGTATTCAGGATACCTATATCGGCAATGTTAAAATCGGTGCGTTTGTGTTCATCGGCATCGGCGTTTTACAGCTCGTCTGGAATTTCGTCATCCTGTCAAAAAGTGTTGAAATTACCTATACACCATGGCTTCCAGTAACGAGCAAGGACTATGTTACGGGCAAGGCTCTTCCCGTAAACTATACCGAATGTCTTATTGGAGGTCTGCCCTCGCATGAGTATTATGCTCTTGTGGAACAGGGCAAATCCAAGGAGGAAATCCGCCGTGTGATGTTGCCAGTCCTGGCGAAATATCAGGACGCCGCCAACAAGAAGCGTGAACTTGAGGAGGCTGAAAAAAAGAGAGAGGAGGACAGACGCCATGGCATTGAATCTTGACAAAATTAACGACATTGCCCAAAACGGTTCCGATGCCCAGGTCAATGAACAGTTGCGTCAGATGGTGGATGCGGACAGGCGTGTAATTTCCCGCAACGAAACCATCGCATATATGTTCTTCAAGGGCTCTCAGGGTATGAACATAGACGGTCATAAGGATTTGTTCAATGACTCTGTTCTCAAGCTCAATTTGGATTTTCAGTCAAAATACAACATATTTGCTGGAATCTGGGACATCGTGGACGACCTCATCGTCACCAATATCATCGAAAAAAGCCGTACCCGCTGGGGTAAATTCATCCCGTATATTTTTATGGGAGGCTTTCCCTATGCCATGTTTGCCACCATTTACTGGCTTCTGCCACTGATTTTTTCTGCGGAGCATATCGATAACTTTAGCTATCTTCCAAAGCTTCTTGTGTTTGCAGGGCTTGATATGATGCAGGAATTTCTTGGCAATTTCAAGAGCGTCGCCATCGGTGGCTATACCTCCACTATTACGCCGTTCCCAAGCGACAGACGAAGACTACGCTCTGTATCAAATTACTTTGACATAATCTATTCAAGACTGCCGGATTTGGTAATTGAATTTGCTCTTGACTTCATCAAGAATGGTGTTGTAAAGTCCGCAGAGGGCAACGAGGCAAAGATGATTCGGAAGGCGCTTATGATTATGGGACCAGCCACATCGCTTCTGTCCGGTGTTATAATTACCTGGTATGCCTCAATAGCAAAGGAGAGAGTTCATCAGAAGGTGGATGTACCAAGACTACGGGATTCACTCAGGGTTGTGTTCACCAACAAGCCGGTGCTTATGTATATGATTTCCAATGCCCTGGGCTCCTTTGGTACAGGACTTTCCACCAACGACTACTACCGTCAGGTTCTAAATATGACCACCTTCGAGACCATTGCCGGTATACCATCATTCTTCTTCCAGCCCATCGGATTTTCGCAATACAACAGAGTAGCGGAGAAATATTCCACACGGTCACTTTATATGATTTCTCAGGTATTTGCGAAAACCTTCTATATCCCGCTGTGGTTCTATGGAAGATTTCTCAAAACCAAGGACGGCAAACACTTCTTCGAGGGTAGAATACCTATGCTGCCAGTTACCGCCATCTGGGAATGTATCTACGCAACCTGGTGGGGCATTAAATCCATATCTGCTGATGAAATTAGCGCCGAATGTAATGACTATATTGAATGGAAATGTGGCTATCGCAATGAGGCAACTCTCTCCATGGCAAGCACCTTTATATGTAAAATCCCGTCAAGAATAAACGGCGTTTTGCAGCCAAAGTACAAAAAATGGATTAACTACGACCAGACAGCCTACACCGAAGGTCGTGAACAGCCAGAACAGGCAAGGAAGTGGATATTCGCAATGTCTACTCTCTTTCCTGCAATTATCGTCCTTTCCAGTATGATTCCCATGTTCTGGTATGACATCGATAAAAGTAAACGTGACAGAATGTATGTGGAGCTTAACGAAAGACGAGTCGCCACAGCCGAGCGTATAAATAAAGAAAATGCTGAAAACGGGTGATGACTATGGATTTGACTCAATATTTCAAAAGTGTTTTGGAGCAGGACCCTGCACCTGTCGTGCTTTGCGATACAAACCATACAATTCTGTATATGAATCCTGCCGCAACAAAGCGTTATAAAAATCAGGGTGGCGAAAGGCTTGTGGGCAAAAGCCTGCTTGAATGCCACACTCCCGCATCCCGTGAAATCATTGAAAAGGTGCTGGATTGGTTTAGAGAAAGTCCCAATAATAACATCATCTATGAATTTCGAAATGATGCGGAAAATAAGGATGTCTATACCGTGGCGCTTCGTGACGATGATGGAAATCTCATAGGATACTACGAAAAACACGAATACCGTAACCGTGAAACCGCACAGCTATATGATTTTAAATAAAAATTGTATTTGAGAAAAAACGAGCTTTTACAACGAAAAAACGAGAATAAACGAGAAACCCTCGAATAAATTAAAAAATTTGAAAAAAGCTCTTGACAATGGGAACTTTTTGTGGTATTATACCCCAGCAACAAAAGATTTTCGGAGGTAAGTTATGTCAACTTATATGCCTAAAGCTGGGGACATCACCCGTAGCTGGTATGTTATTGATGCAGCCGGTAAGACTCTCGGTTCAGTAGCAGTCGAGGCAGCAAACCTTCTTCGCGGAAAGAACAAGCCCACATTCGTGACCCATATGGACTGCGGCGACAATGTTATCATCATCAACGCATCCAAGGTTGTTCTTACAGGCAAGAAGCTTGATCAGAAGATGTATTATCATCACACAGGCTATATCGGCAATATGAAGAAGGTTAAGTATTCCACTCTTATGAGTGAGAAGCCCTGCTTCGTAGTCGAGAAGGCTGTTAAGGGTATGGTACCCGATACAACAATCGGCAGAGCAGCTCTCACAAGACTTCATGTCTATGAAGGCGAAGATCATCCACATGCGGCTCAGAAGCCCGCTGTTTGGGAATTTTAAGAGAGGAGGAGTTATAAATGTACGAAGGTAATCCCTATTTCTACGGTACAGGCAGAAGAAAGAAGTCCGTAGCTCGTGTCAGAGTATATCCCGGCACAGGTAAAATCATCATCAACGACAGAGATATCGACGATTATTTCGGTCTTGATACCCTTAAGCTCATCGTTAACCAGCCTCTTGCTCTCACCGAGACAGAAGGCAAGTTCGACATCATCTGCAGAGTTACAGGCGGCGGCGTATCCGGTCAGGCTGGCGCAATCCGTCATGGTCTCTCCAGAGCTCTCCTCCAGTATGATGAGTCTCTCAGAGTCGCCCTCAAGAAGGCTGGCTTCCTCACAAGAGACCCCAGAATGAAGGAAAGAAAGAAATACGGTCTCAAGGGAGCTCGTCGCGCACCCCAGTTCTCCAAGAGATAATACGCAAGAGAGCAAAAAGCCTGTATTTGTGCGGTTTTCCGTACATTTACAGGCTTTATTTATGCCCTTGTGTGGGTGAAAAATCAACAGAAAATCAACAGGCGCATAATTTAGCCCGTTTTTTGTAGCTGAAAAGCGGTTGTAAATATATCGGTGTGTTATACCGAAATTACAGTACCATTAGTACCACAACACGCTGCAACAAGATACAGCCGTATAACAACAAGCTACAACAAGCAAAAACGGCACAAAGCAACAGTACCGCAACAGTGCCAACGGCACTATTTTAGTACCGGGCTTTAATATCAAGGTATAACGGGCGGCGTTGTAATAGGGTTTTTGCTGTGTTGGGGTGGTTGTGTTCTATAAGCTTTTAATTGCTCTTTACACTCGTAAATACCAATAGACGGCGGCTCAAGCTGTGCGGCGTTTTCCCGGCCGGGGCGGGCTGTTTGCGTTTGCTTGTCTTTCTAAAGCTCCGCCGTGATTAGTTTGTTTGCGCTAAAACCCCGCCCGGAGGGGGATTGCGGGCGGCGGAAAATAAGCGAGGGAGTGCGGCGAATATCCTCGAACAAACAAAAGGTTTTCAAAATCCCCGAAATTTTCTAAAAGCTTTTTTTAATCCAATGTTGATTAAATTCTATCTTTTGCGTGATATGAATTTATCCTTTTAATATTGACCAAACACAATATATTGATTGCAAACAAAACAGCAAACACAAGATATCGTGGTTTTTCTTTCATTTCCTCTTGACATTTCCCTTATTTGTGCTATAATATAATCGAAAATTAAATACTGAAAAAATTAAAAAAGCGTTTCGGACGCTCTCAAGCGGTTAAGCCGCAAGAGTTTTGTTATAAAGCTAAATTGATTATTAGCGCATTAACTGATAGCTCCCATTGGAGAAAATCGGTTAATGCGCTTTTTGCTGTTTTAAAACAAAACGGAGGTTATAGCAATGGAATTAACAGAGCTTGAAAAAGAAGAAATTAAAAAAGCCCACAGGGAATATAAAAGAGAATGGCGGAAAAATAATCCCGATAAAGTCAAAGCGGCAAACGAGCGGTATTGGCTTAAAAAGGCGGCGGAGAAACGAGCTATAGAGGAGGGGCGGGAAAATGGAGTATAACACCAAAATAACGCCCGTCTATCAATCTATCAAAGATACGGTTAAAACCGTGGGCGTGTCGGAATTTTTCTTACGGAAACAGCTAAAAGCCGGAAAGCTCCCGCATATTAAGAGCGGCAATAAAGTTTTCGTAAATATTCCCGCTTTGATAGCACAGCTTGAGGAGGGAGTATTTGAACAATGAAAGAGGACAGCAAACATTATTTAGAGATTGGCGAACATTATTTTGTAGGGGCTGACGGTTCTTTATATTATATCGAGCCAATCGTAAAGGACGGAGAAATCACCGGGCAAACGGAAACGGCTATAGCCAATCATGCGCCTATTTTAAAAGAACAGCGTTTAACGGATAACGGGATAGAACAGCTTGAGGAGCTTATTTTCACGGTGCGCCGTAATTATCAAATGAGCGGTGATATTGCCGTAACGCTGAAAGAAATTTTGAGCCAAACACCAACGCTTAAATTCGGGGCGGCTTGCCGTATTTATTTAGGCAAGGGCTATAAAGCCCGGTATAGTGAAGCAATGCAAATACAATGTGAAAATGCGCCCCGCTCTACACTATATCAGCGTACAGGCTACGCCGAAATAGACGGGCAACGGGTTTTCTTGAATGGTGATAACAGCGTAACGGCGGAGGGGTTGACGAACAAATATAATGTTTCCTTTAGCGGGCAATTATCCAATTACCGATTTACGGCGGAAAGACACGAAACACGCTTTGAAACGCTGTTGAAGCTCTTACCCTCTACCGCCCCGCAAAAGCTCATTTACTCCGGGTTGGGTCTTTCTTTCCTTACTCCGTTAAATGCGCTCTTGCGTGATGAGGGAATAGAGCCTTGCTTTATTCTGTATTTTACAGGAAAAACAGGAACACGCAAAACCACAATGGCAAAGCTGTTTTTAAACTTTTTCGGTACTTTTGACAATGGAACAGCTCCCCCGGCGGGTTTTCGTGATACCCCAAACGCTGTTGAAAAGAAATTTGCTTTGACAGATAGCACCCTTGTTTTGCTTGACGATAGAATACCGTCAACCACGCCCAAAGTAAAGGCACAAATGGAAACAATGGAGCAATCCGTTGCAAGACAAATCGGAGACCGCTCCGGCCGGGCAAGAATGAACGCTGACGGTTCTTTAAAGCCTACATATCGCCCTAACTGTAATTTGATTATAACGGCGGAGGAGAGCTTTTCAAATGTTGGTGAAAGTGCTATTGCAAGGTCTATTTCTGTAGAGCTTAAGCCGGGAGATATTGAGCTTACAGCCTTAACGGAAGTACAGCAAAAAGCCCACGAGCTTAACGAATGTATGAGCGGTTATATACAATTTGTTTTGCAAAATTGGGAAACACTAAAAGCAAAGCTCAAGCCGCTATTTCTTGATTTTAGAAGCAAAGCACAAAACGGGGGACACGGGAGGCTTGCTGAATGTGTAGCACATTTACAAATCGGTATTTGTACTATGTGCGATTGGCTTATATCTGTAGGCGTTTTAAATGAAGTACAGGCGGAGGAGATGAAAAGCCGCTCATGGTCTGTATTCGTAGAGCTTGCGGAGGAGCAAAACCGCCGTATAGCGGAGGAAAAGCCCGTTAAACTGTTTATAGACGCTATAAAGGAAATGAGAGACCGCCACAGCATTAAATTCTTAAATGTGGACGCTAATACCGATTTTATAGGCGTTAATACTGTAGGTTTTACGGACGGGGAATTTTACTATTGTTACCCCGATAGCATTTATGCCGAAGTACGGAAATTTTACGCCGCACAAGATAAAAATTTCCCGTTGGGAAAAGGCGCAATTTTTCAACAGCTTGCAACGGAAAATCTTATTGAAACAGACAAGGGACAAAATACAAAAGCAAAACGCATTGACGGGAAACGCTCAAGGTTTTTATGGCTACGAGCGGCGGCACTTGATAATGAGGAGGACAACGAACAATGAAAACAGGAAAAAAAGAAGCTCAAAGTATGGGCGAAATGTTGGCGGAAATGAACGAAGCAAAAGAAAAAGGGCTTACAGGCACAAAGGGCAAAAGCGTTTATAAAGTAGAAAGTGGAGAATATCAAGAAGCAAAGCTACGGGATTTAATTTCAATGAACATTAAAGAGCTTGCGGAGGTTGCCATAAAAGAGCGTGTAGCCCTTGACGATGTGGACGAGGTAAAGCGGCGCACCGTCTATTATATGAAAGCTTGCGAGGAAAGCGGCACTTTTCCCACTTCTTTAGGGCTTGCCCGCTCTTTGGGTTATTCTGATAGGGCTTTAAGGCATTGGCGGAGCAAACAGCCGAACACAAAAACGGCACAATGGCTTGAAATGGTAAACGATATGTGCGCCGATATTTTAAGCCAATCAGCCCTTAAAAACAACGCTAATAATATTATGGCTATTTTCCTTAATAAAGCCCTTTACGAGCTACGAGAAGCAAGCGAGCTTGTTATTACCCCCAACACCGCAAACGAGGAAGAAGCCGCCTATAGTGCGGACGAAATACGCTCACGCTATCTTATTGACGGACAAAGCGGAGACAATGACGAGTAAAGGGAGGAACGGGAACAATGCAAGGCGTTTTAAAAATGATTTTCCGTTTATTGTACGCCCTCCCGCCTTGAATTAAAGCAATATGTAAAAAAATCAAGTGTAATTGCAAAGGAGGTTAAACAATGGCGCAAATCAGACTTGTAATGTACTACACGCAATTAGTAGAGCATTACTTGCGTATGGCGGTACGCTATAAAACCGTTGACAGAGACACGCCGCAAGATTGGTTTAAATTTTCAAAAGCGTGGATTGAAAAATTACCTACAGACGATAAGAAGCTAATCTATTTCGTGTTTGATAAGCAATTTTTCAAAACCATAGAGGGGCTTTATTGTTACGAGAAAGAAACACCAATGTATTTTAAGCGTGAGCGGTTAGCCGCTCTTGAGCGCCAATTTGCCATTGAGGGCGGATTGATAGGAGAAGAACAAGAACAGGACAACAATAAAAAACGGAGGTAAGACACAATGAACATTTACAAGAGTTTTGACGCTTTATCCCAGAGTATTACCCAGTTGGGCGAGAAATGGAAAGAAGCCGCAAAAAATCACAATGAAAACAGCTATGAGGGCATAGCTAACCGAATGAAAAATACAAATTTCTTTTTTAACAACGAGCGGCGGGAGCTTAACCGCAAATTGGACGAAATGAAAAAGCTGTATAATCCTACACTTATAGAAACAGAGCGGGAAAAACTGTTAAAACAGTTTGATGAAATGACAAGAGCAATGATTGACGCTACCCGCTCCGAAATTTCAGACCTTACCACAGGAAGAAAAAACAAAATCGGGGAAATGCTCTCAACACCGCCCACGGACGCACAAAATAGGCTTTTATCTGTGCTTCAAATGAGAAGCGATATTGACGCAACGGAGTTTTACAGCGTTTTACCCGCATTTTTCGGCAATTATCAAGCAATGCGAGTATTACAGGATATAGGCAAGAAGAACGGCGTTAATGTTAATTTGCCCGCACAGCTTGACCCCCGGACGCTGTTTGAAACAGTAGACAGGGCGGACGCTTTTTTAAATGCCGCTTGCGGAGAGATAGCTAAACCATGGCGGGAGATTGATATTAAATATCATGCTTTTTATGCGGAAAATGAAAAGGATAGGGGCGTACAACATGACCCACATTATAAAGAGATTATTTCCGTTCTTGACGGTGTGCCACAGTTACAGGAGGTAAAAGCCGCAAAAGTACAGCTTACAGCAACGGAAAAAGCCCGTATTGAGCATTATTTTTCTGATGTGGCGGAGCTTGATACCACGGACACGGCAAACGATATTAAAGTTTTGGTACACACTAAAAAGATTATGGACGCTCACCCGGAGGAAATCAGCTTGCTAAAACTCTCACAGTATGCCAAGTATGTTACAGAGGTAGTACAGGCGAAAGAGGTTACAGATACAGAAGAATAACTCAAAAGGCATAATAAACGCCCTACCCGATTAAAAGGGCGGGGCGTTTTCTGTCACTCCGTTAAAGTGTAGATTGCTTTTCCAATGGTGCATTGGTCGGCTGTTGGCTCTCCGATTAAAATTTCAACCTCCGATAAATCCGTTAATTCAAAAATATAGCTTACATTGAGGGTTTGCCCGTTTTTAATTTCCTGTATCAATGCCGCTTCTCCTAAATTGATATTGGAAATATCGGTTATTTGTTTGTCATGTTGAAAAGCTCTCACAGCAAAGCATTGAAAAGCATAATATGGCTCATTAGCGTTATTTGTATATGTGGCGTTTACCCGTAAAACTTGCGCTCCGTTTTCGGTTGTTTCTACATTAGCCCCATTTAAAACAAGTGTGAAATCTTCATATACAGCCGTGTTAGTAAGCTCTTTCTCCGTGGGTGTTACCCCCCCCCGCAAGCGGAAAGACAGAGAGAAAACGCCAACAGATAAAGAGCGAACAAAGCTATTTTAGCTTTTGTGCTCCTCATTGGTTAGCCCTCCTTTTTAATATCCGTTAAATCCATGGTTATTTTATTTCCGTCACTTGTTAGAAAAGCCAAAGAAGAACCGCAAAAGGCGGCAATCTTTACAAGGTCGGCGGCGGAAAAGCTATCACGGTAAAATTTATTACTCAAGGCTTGATTGCTAATACCCAAACAGGCGGCAAGCCCGGCATGGTCTTTTCCGGATAGCGCCAACACGCTTTTAATTTTCTGTGAAAAAGCCATAAAAATATAAACCTCCTTTATATAGTGTCTATATTATAACGCATTTGATTATATCTGTCAACACAAACGAAAAATAAATAATCAAAAACGACAGTTTGGATATTGACAAGATAATCGCAAAGGTGTATAATATAATCACAAACGAAAGATAAATAATTTCAAACGGGAGGCTTGCAAAAATGGAAAAGTCCGAAATGATTAGCAAGGTTAGAGAGCTAAAGGAGCTTAAAGCATTGGCGGAGGAATTAGCCGCTGAAATCGGTACTATTGAAGATTTACTTAAGGCTGAAATGGTAGCAAGAGACACGGAGGAAATAACCGTTGATGTATTCAAAGTACGCTATACCACCGTTACAAGCAACAGGATTGACACAACAGCCATTAAAAAAGAAATGCCCGAAATAGCGGCTAAATACACAAAGCAAAGCATTTCAAGGCGGTTTTCTGTAGCCTAACGGCTTGAATAAACGAACAGGAGGTTATAAAAATGGCTTCATATACAGCCCGCAAGAATAAAGACGGGGAAATAATAAGCTATCAAATAAAGGTTAGCCGGGGGCGTGATAAGCTCACAGGAAAACAGCTTACCCCGTTTACAATGACCTACACTCCCCCGGATGGGTGGAGCAAAAGAGCCATTGAAAGAGATTTACAAAAGGTCATAGGTGAATTTGAAGCGGCTTGCAAGCGTGGGGAAATACTCACAAGGGAACAGGAAAAAGAAAAGCTCAAAGCGGATAAAGAAGCGGAGCAAAAAGCCCGTGAGGAGGAGGAAAAACACCCCACATTTAAACGGTACAGCGAAATTTATTTAGCGGAGAAAAAGCCCATATTTGCCGCCGGAACATACGAAAATTATAGCCATGCTCTTGAAAGAGCTTGTAAAACATTAGGTGATAAAAAATTGCATGATATAGAAATGCTTGATATTAAGAAATATATAACCGCCATGCAAACGGAGGGCGCAAACGAGCTAACCGGCAAGCCCTACGCCCACAAAACAATAGTAAAGCATTATATCGTGTTGCGGAGTATGTTTGAAAACGCTGTTGAAAATGAGATTTTGAAATATTCTCCCATGCAAAGCATGAAACGCCCTAAACCCCGTAAAGATGAAGCACCCAAAGAAGCAATAGTATATTCGGAAAGTGATATTAAATATATTATGGAGTGCTTGAAGAAAGAACCGTTAAAATGGCAAGCCCTCATATTATTTGCGATTGACTCCGGGTGTAGGCGGGGTGAAATAATCGGGCTGAAATGGGAGGAAATAGACCTAAAAACGGGGCGCTGTAATATATGCCGAAATGCCCAATACACAGCGGGAACAGGAACATATATAACAACACCGAAAAACGGCAAAAGCCGAACAATTTATTTAACAAATATTTCTTTGCCCGTATTAAAAGCGTGGAAAAACGAACAGTTAAGAACATTCTTTAAATTGGGTATTCCTGTAAACGGCTTTTGCTTCACACAGGACAACGGAGAAATGATGAACCCACAAGCACCCACGGCGCATTTAGCATTGTTCGGCAAAAAATATAATTTGCCCGGTATTCACCCTCACGCCCTCCGTCACACAATGGCAACAATCAGCATTGCAAACGGGGCTGATGTGGTAAGCGTTTCTAAAAAGTTAGGACACAGTACCCCGGCAATAACACTTGAGGTTTACAGCCACGCCAACGAGGAAGCACAGCGTAGAGCCAATGAAGCATTGGAGGACGCTATTTACAAAAACACCAAACAAGCATAAAATAAGGAGGTATAAGAAAATGAGTAAAAACGAGTTAATGGAGAAAGCGTCAAAGCTTGATTGCCTGTTAAAATGCCTTGCAGCGGTTGATACAGACAACACCCTTGCATTACAGGGTATGCCGCAAGCGTTAAAGATTGCCGCCGAATACGCCGAAACAATCTTTGAAGAAATCGCAAACAATGAGGAGGTATAAAGCCATGTTTACTATAATATGCATTTTGATTTTCCCGTTGGTTGTGCTTGCTGAATTGTTAAAGAGAAACAAATAAGAATGAATAAAGCCCCGGTAACTGTAAAGGCTATCGGGGCTTTTCTTCATTAAGTAGGACTTTTAAACATTTTCCTACTTGAAAAAGAATTTTTTCCGGGCTATTATAAAAACACTCCGATTTTAGCGGATTTTTTTAAGAAAAGCGGCTTAAATGGTACTAATGGTACTACGGCGGTACTATTTCGCTGTACCGTTTTAGGAGCATTTTTCAATCTCAATCGGATAGCATTTTACAGTTAAATAGTTATTATCAATCTTGTTTGTGTAAATGGTACTAATGGTACTGTGAAAGCACTACAACGGCTTTATATTTTCAATCCTGCTACAGCCGCTTAAAATACCCTTTATGGCCACGGGAGAATAAATCAACAATAAATCAACCCGCCAATATAAAAGCTACTGCAACCGCCTACAACAGCTTACAGAATGATACAGCAAGCATTATATAGAATAAATCAGCAAAAGCCTTGATAATAAAGCAAAAATACAACGGCTTATAAAGCAATACAAAACGCTACAAAAAGCCCGCCGCATAACTCCAAGAGATAAGTTTTTACTTTTCAAAATTGGCTGTATATCGTCACTTTGGCTGTATACAGCTATTTTTATTCCGTATCGCTACTACTTTCTCTTAAAAATGAGGACAAAATAAGGGAAAAGCTAATATATTAAGGGAATTGTTTTGTAAAAACTTTATTTTACTCTTGCAAAAAGGGAAGACTTGTGTTATAATAATATAATCTATAATTATATGAAGAGGTGAGAGCATGAGCCGGAAAAAGTGGGTTACAAGGCCGATTGACAAAAATCTTGCGGTTTATCTTGCAAATAGTTGCGATATTGATGTTATGGCTGCCCTCGTCCTTGCCGCAAGAGGTATTGACACTCCTGAGAAGGTTCGTGAATTTTTCTGCCACGGCTTCAAGCTCTCCGATCCTTTCAAGATAATGGATATGGATAAGGCGGTTGTCCGTATCCGTCGTGCTGTGGATGACTATGAGCGGATTTGCGTCTACGGAGACTACGACTGCGACGGACTCACAGCCACCTCGATAATGTATACTTACCTCGACTGCGCTGGCGCCGATGTTATATATTACATTCCTTCACGGCTCAATGAGGGCTATGGCCTCAACAAAAACGCAATTGACAAGCTTCACGCAAACGGAGTAAGTCTTATTGTGACGGTGGACAACGGCATTACCGCAAATGAGGAGGCGGACTATATCCGTTCTCTTGGAATTGACCTTGTTATCACCGACCATCATCAGCCCTCTGACAAGCTACCTGAGGCGGTTGCTGTGGTCGACCCACACAGAAGCGATGATACCAGCTTATTCAAGGACTTTGCCGGCGTTGGAGTTGTCTTCAAAACCATATGTGCTCTCGAACAGTACCTCTCTATGCAGGATGAGGAATTTCCAGAAATGGATGCCTTCGAGTGCGAGTTTTTAATCGAGCAATTCGCCGACCTTGTCGCATTGGGAACTATCGCCGACCTTGTCCCACTTACCGGCGAAAACAGATACCTTGTCCGCAAGGGCATAAGCTATATGAATGCTCGTCCAAGACCTGGTATTTCATCCCTCATTGAACAGGTGGGCATCGACGGTAAAATCACATCCGAGAAAATTGCATATTATATCTCACCCAGAATTAACGCCGCCGGTCGTGTTGGACATACCGAGGACGCTTTGATGCTCCTTATGACTGAATACGAGGATGAGGCTGCAAGTCTTGCCTCGGATTTGAATGATTATAACGCAAAAAGACATCGTGCGGAAAACGCAATATACCTTGCGGTTAAGGAGCAGATTGCCCAAAACCCTGATTCTCTTCGGGACAGAATACTTGTCTTTGCCGGTGATGGCTGGCACTCCGGAGTAATGGGCATTGTTGCGTCGAAAATATCCGAGCGTTACGGTAAACCCGCAATCGTCATAAGCAAAGGTGAGGACGGAATTGCCCACGGCTCGTGTAGAAGCATCGAAGGAATAAATATATTCGAGGCACTTAAAGCTTGTGAGGATTTACTCGTTCATTTTGGCGGACATCCGCTTGCCGCAGGTCTTGGACTCAAAAATGAGGACATTGACAAATTCCGTGAACGGGTAAATATGTATGCGATAGATTTCCCCAGGATTTATGGTATCAGCGAAATCGATGCAAAGCTCCTGCCGCAGAACATCACTCCAGAGCTCGTTGATATTATGGAGACATTGGAGCCTTTCGGTAACTCAAATCCTGTGCCTTTGTTCGGACTATTCAAAACCACAATTGAGTCCGTGCGGTCTATCGGTGGTGGAAAGCATGTCCGGGTGGATATTTGCCGTGACGGAGTAGTCCACAACGCAGTGAAATTCGGTATGACCGTAGAACAGTTCCCGTTCAAAAAGGGCGATATGGCGGACTTTATTGTGAAAATAAGCAAGAATTTTTTCCGCAATAAAATAGATGTTACCCTACAGATTGTAGAAATGCGTCCCAGCGGTACGGATGATGACAAATTATTCGCCTCCCTGTCGGATTATGAGAACGCATACTTGCCCTCAGTAACCCCAGCGGAATGTGCGGGAGTGCGTCCGGACAGAGCCTTTATGGGCAAGGTTTATACATACCTGCGTGGAAAACAAACATTTCCCTATGATGAGGAAATTCTCACCAACCAGCTGGGACTTCATTGCTCCAATGTTGGCAAGGTGAAAATTTGCCTTGATGCCCTCTGTGAATGCGGACTCATAAAAAATGACGAGAACGGCTTTAGCGTAGTTCCGGTTACGGATAAGGTCGACATCGCCGGGACGGATATACTTAAAAAGATTGGGTATATTAATAGATAGGAAATAGGAGATAGGAAATAGGAAATGTCCTGACCGATAGACTTTCGTAGCGCATTCTACAATCAAATCGCTTGCGATTTCCTCAGCCCTAGTGCCTTTCCGCAAGCATGACTTTCCGTCAGCAAGACTTTCTGCAAGTTAGACAAGGATGGTGATACCATGACTCCGGAGGAAATGATTACTCCATATTATAACAGTTTCAGAACACGGCTCCTCGATTGCTTTGCTCCCGAGGATATTCTGGATATTGATTCAGCGTACAATCTCGCCAAGGAGGCTCACGGTGAACAGCTCCGTAAGTCTGGAGAGCCATACATCATTCATCCTTTGGCAGTGGCGAATATACTGCTTGAATTGGGACTTGCGGAAAAATCCTGTATTGAGGCGGCGCTACTTCACGATGTGGTTGAGGATACAACACACACTCTGTCGGAAATAACCGACAGCTTTGGTCAGGAAGTCGCAATGCTTGTTGACGGAGTTACAAAGCTGGGCAGATATTCCTTCGAGTCACCAGAGGAGCGTGAGGCGGAAAACATACGCAAGATGTTCATCGCAATGTCTAAGGATGTTCGGATTATCATCATAAAGCTTGCGGACCGACTTCATAATATGCGCACCCTCAAATTTCAGACCGAGGAAAAACAGCGACTTAAAGCCAAGGAAACATTGGACATCTATGCGCCCATTGCTCACAGACTCGGTATTCGTCCTATAAAGGAGGAGCTTGAGGATCTGGCGATTCGCACGCTGGACCCGGTTGCTTATAGGGAAATCAGCGAAAAACTGGAGATTCAGAATAGCTCCGGAACGGAATTTCTCGGTAAAATCAAGGATGAAATCTCAGTTCATGCAAAGTCAATTTGCCAGAATGCAGTGATTCAGGGACGTATAAAATCTGTCCACGGCATATACCGAAAAATGTATATGCAGAACAAGACCTTCGAACAGATTTACGATATATATGCAGTTCGTATAATCGTTGATACCAAGGAGGAATGTTGGCAGGCTCTGGGTATGGTACATGATATGTTCACGCCTGTAAACGAGCGTTTTAAGGACTACACCTCTAATCCCAAGGCAAACGGCTACCAGTCCATTCACACCACTGTTGTGGGTACTGATGGCATCAAGTTCGAGGTTCAGATAAGAACCTTCGAGATGCACCGTACTGCGGAATACGGCATTGCGGCGCACTGGAAATACAAGCTTGGTCAGACTGACGGCAAGGATAAGGACCCTGGCTTTGACGGCTATTACCGCTGGTCCAGAGAGATTGCGGACATCCTGCGTGACACCGACGACAGGAACGATGTTTTGCCTTCCATACGAAACGACATCGCACCCGAGGAAGTCTACGCTGTAACGCCCAGAGGCAAGGCCATTGCTCTGCCCGCTGGAGCCACCGTCATCGACTTTGCCTATGCGGTACACTCAGGCGTTGGTAACAAGATGGTAGGCGCCAAGGTCGACGGCAGAATTGTGCCTATAACCTACAAAATTTCCAACGGCGAGGTCATCGAAATTCTCACATCCTCATCTCCGGATAAAGGACCTTCCAGGGATTGGCTGAACATCGTCCGCACAAATGCTGCTAAGCAAAAAATACGCAACTGGTTCAAGCGTGAACGCCGGGACGAAAACATCCTCGAGGGCAGGAATAGAATCGAATCGGATATGCGTCGCAACAACATCACCTTCACCGATGATGATGTTAGAAATGAGTTCCTTCTGGCGATTGCGGAAAAGTACGAATGTAACACCATTGACGACTTCTATGCAAAAATCGGCTACGGCGGAATTATGCCCACGAAGGCTTTGAGTCGTATTTCCGATGAATACCACAAGCGATTCAAAAAGAACGAGGAAAAAATCCAATCTGCAAAGCCTAAAAAACAGGTCAGTAGCAACGGAATTACCGTCGAGGGTATTGACAACTGCCTTGTAAAGCTGGCAAAATGTTGCAGTCCAATCCCCGGGGATGATATTATTGGATTTATCACAAGAGGCTACGGTGTATCCATTCATAAGCGTGACTGCCCGAATGTGCCCTCCGATATATCCAAGGCGGACGAGCCTGCAAGGTGGATTAACGCCACCTGGAACAGCTCCACCATTGCGGCAAGCTTCACAAGTGCAATTTCGGTTCAATGCACCGACAGACTGGGCATGATTGCAGACATCACCACACTTCTTGCCAATATGCATGTTATGCTTCACTCCTTTAATACCCTTGTAAAGGGCGATTCATATATTCTTATTATGACCGTCACGGTTAATTCTCTGGAACATCTCAATATCGTGATGAAAAAGATAGACGAAATAAACGGCGTTATGAATGTTAAACGCACATCAATGTAATATTATGAAAACTTATAATTATAACGAAACATCTGCTCGCATTTATGGACTTCTCGGTATCGACTCCGGCGAGGGCTTTATAAGACTTCCCAAGGAAATTTTAGAACGTGTACCCAGATTGAAAATCGCCTCCGATAAACCAGTTGGCGGCAGACTTTGCTTCCGAACCGCATCCAAAAAAATCCGCATAGAGATTTTCCTGGAGAATGTCTTTGTGGACAGAGGCTTTGCCTTCTATCAATCAAATGTGGCGAACTGCTTCATTGGTGAACGAAAAACCGCCGAATTTGCCGGTATTCTTTCTGCCGATAAGTCCTATGATGAAAATTCTGTCTACGGCGAATTCAACAATAATGGCTTGAATGATATAACGGTGTATCTGCCGCGAAATCCCACTGTTACGGGTATTACAATTTCTGTTGACGACGACGCCGAAATTCTTCCGCCTACGCCTTATACAATCCAAAAGCCCTTTGTGTTCTACGGCTCATCCATTGTTGAACAGGGACATTGCTCCAACTCAACGGCATATACAACTCTTATTTCAAGATATTTCGATGCTGACTTCTACAACTTCGGTTTCTCCGGTGACGCAAGAGGCGACATAGCGCTTGCTGAATTTTTCGGCAAAATGCCCAAGACTGTGTTCTTCTATGACTATGACCACAATGCTCCCGATGCCGAATTTTTGAGAAATACCCATTATCCGTTCTACGAAACCTTCCGTAAATTCGACAACACCAGTCCAATAATTATGTCCAGTAAGCCGGCGGACGATTTTGCCGACACGGCGGAGAGACTTGAAATAATCAAGGAGACCTACGCAAAAGCAAAGGCATCGGGTGATGAGAACATCTATTTCATCGACGGCGGTACCTTCTTTGATGGTGTGCCTCTCTCGATTTGTACCACGGACAGAACTCATCCCAACGATTTGGGACATTACCTGATGGCAAAAAAGGAAATAGAACTGCTTAAAGAAATAGGCATACAATGAAAGCTGTAATACAAAGAGTTAAACACGCAAATGTAAAGGTGGACGGCGAGACCGTCGGCAGTATCGGTGAGGGCTATCTTCTGCTTCTTGGCGTATACGAGGGCGACACCCAAAGGGATGCGGATGTTCTTGCCCAAAAGACCTCCGACCTTCGTATTTTCACCGACGAAAACGACAAGATGAATTTGTCTGTAAAGGACATTGACGGCGAAATTCTTGTTGTGTCCCAATTCACACTTTGCGCCGATGTACACAAGGGCAACAGACCATCATTTATAGAGTCCGCAAAGCCAGATGAGGCGGACAGGCTCTACCAATATTTTATGAAAAAGCTCACCGATTTTGGCGTTCGTAAGGTTGAACACGGAATTTTCGGCGCTCATATGGAGGTAAGCCTTCTCAACAACGGTCCGGTTACAATTCTTTATGACAGCAAGACATGGGTAAAATAATATGATTATCCAAAAATTTCCAAGTCCTTCAATGAATGAAAATTGCTACATTCTCACATCAGGCGATGAGAGTGTGATAATTGACCCAGGTGAGGTAACCTCGGAGCTTACGGCACTTGTCGGACGGCTCAATGTAAAGTATATTCTCCTCACCCACGGACATTTCGACCACATCGGCGCTTTAAGTGAAATCAAAAATATAACCTCCGCCAAGGTTTGTATTCACAAAAACGATGCAGGCAAGCTTCTTGATGCCAGTAAGAGCCTGGCGGTGGATTTCGGCTATCCGAATTTTACCGTACCTGAGGCGGATATACTTTTGTCAGAGGGCGACACCCTGACCTTCGGTTCGGAAAAAATCAGGGTTATGGAAACTCCCGGTCACACAAGTGGTTCGGTATGTTTTATCACCGATAAGGATATATTCTCCGGAGACACTCTCTTTTGCCTGACCTACGGCAGAACTGACTTCCCGGACGGCGACACGGCGGCTCTGGTGGCATCCATTGACAGACTTATGGCTCTTGAGGGAAATTATACGGTGCATCCTGGACACAACCGTGATACGGACCTTGATACCGAAAGAATACAGAATCGATATTCACGACTGAGGAAATATCTATGATTTTATATGTGAGTCATCACAAATATCATTACGAACTTGAAAATATATGCCGTATTTTCCTGCCCTTTGAGGAGCTGACCGTCACCGAGAGTGATATTCCGACGGATGGTGATTTCATTTGTGTTACTGAAAACAACGCTGAGATTTCCGCCCAGCTTTCCTTTAAAGGTAAAACAGAGAGCCGTCACGGGATTTTTTCACCCTTGACAGAGGACAACGAGCTTGTAATCGAGTCGGCTCTGATGCTCTATTCAATGCTTTCATCCGTTCTTGGATACAAGCCCTCCTGGGGCATACTCACGGGAGTTCGCCCCAGTAAGCTGATGCGTACTCTTATTTCCCAAAAGGGCGAGGATGAGGCGAGAGAATACTTTCAGAACCGTCTGCTTGTTACGGAAGAAAAGACAAATCTTGCGGTGAATGTCACAAGGCAGGAGGAGAAAATAATCGAACTATCGAAGCCTCAGAGCTTTTCCCTCTATGTGTCCATACCCTTTTGCCCGACAAGATGTAGCTACTGTTCGTTTGTATCACATTCCATCGAATCCGCAAAGCATCTCATTCCTCCATATATAGACAGACTCTGTGAGGAAATAGCCCAGACAGCCCGAATAGCGGACAGGAATGGTCTCAAACTATCAACAATATACTTTGGCGGCGGCACTCCCACATCCTTCACTGGGGAACAGCTGGACAAAATAACCCACGCAGTTGCCGAAAACTTTGATTTGTCGGATGTGCTTGAATACACCGTTGAGGCAGGCAGACCCGATACAATTACCGATGAAAAGCTTGCGGTTCTCAAAAATGCGGGAGTTGGCAGAATCAGTATAAATCCTCAGACCTTCAATGACGAGGTACTGAAGGTTATCGGCAGAAACCACGACAGCAAAATGACTCTTTCCGCCTATGAAAACGCCAAAAAATACGGCTTCGACATAAATATGGACTTGATTGCAGGGCTTCCGTCGGACACCGTGGACAGCTTCAAAAATTCCATAGATACCGCAATATCACTAAATCCTGCAAATATTACCGTCCACACTCTTGCGTTAAAACGGGCATCTACACTTGTGTCACAGTACGGCATCGATAAGGATACCGGCGACACTCTGTCAATGCTTGATTATTCAGCAAAAAGGCTTTACGACTCTGGCTATTTACCTTACTATATGTATCGTCAGAGCCGTAGTATAGGCAATCTCGAAAATACAGGCTGGTCTATTCCAGGCAAGGAATGCCTATATAATGTATATATGATGGAGGAAATTCACACTGTGCTTGCGGTGGGCGGTGGCGCTGTCACCAAGCTTGTGAATCCTTACAAATACAAAATCGACAGGGTATTTAATTTCAAATTCCCATATGAATACATAGACAGATTTGAACAAATTACAGCCCGTAAGCAGGCTGTGAACGATTTTTACTCGGAGGTAAAGAAATGAGCAATTACAAAATCGAAACAAAGTGTGTGCAGAGTGGCTACACTCCAAAGAACGGAGAGCCTCGTGAAATTCCGATAATCCAGAGCACAACCTTCAAATATGCAACAAGTGAGGATATGGGCAAGCTTTTCGACCTTGAGGCGGATGGCTACTTCTACACCCGTTTACAAAATCCCACAAACGATATGGTTGCGGCGAAGATTTGTGATATGGAAGGTGGCACTGCTGCAATGCTCACTTCCTCCGGTCAGGCGGCATCCTTCTATTCTGTATTCAACATCGCATCCTGTGGCGATCACATTGTATCCTCATCCTCAATTTACGGCGGAACCTACAACCTCTTTGCCGTTACAATGAAGAGAATGGGCATCGATTTCACATTCGTAAGTCCCGATTGTTCCGATGAGGAGCTTGAGTCTGCCTTCAAGCCCAATACCAAGGCTGTATTCGGCGAGACCATCGCAAATCCTGCCCTTACCGTGTTTGACATCGAGAGATTTGCCAAGGCTGCCCACGCTCATGGAGTACCTCTTATTGTGGACAACACCTTCGCAACACCCGTAAACTGCCGTCCCTTTGAATGGGGTGCGGACATCGTCACTCACTCCACAACAAAATATATGGATGGTCACGGCACAGCTGTGGGCGGATGTATCGTTGATAGCGGTAAGTTCGATTGGACAAAATATCCCGACAAGTTCCCGGGACTTTGCTACCCGGATGAAAGCTACCACGGTGTTACATATACGGAGCGTTTCGGACTTGCCGGCGCCTTCATCACTAAGGCAACTGCCCAGCTTATGCGTGACTTCGGTTCAATTCAGTCTCCACAGAACGCCTTCTATCTCAACTTAGGTCTTGAAAGCCTTCATGTTAGAATTAAAAGACATTGCGAGAATGGTCTTGCAGTGGCGAAATTCCTCAAAAACGATGACAGAATTGCATGGGTCACCTATCCTGGACTTGAGGGCGACAAATACTACGACCTTGCTCAGAAGTATCTGCCCAACGGCACCTGCGGTGTTGTGTCCTTCGGTATAAAGGGCGGTCGCAAGGCGGCAGAGAGCTTTATGAAAAACCTTAAGCTTGCCGCAATCGAAACCCATGTAGCCGATGCCAGAACCTGCTGTCTGCATCCTGCAAGCGCAACTCATAGACAGATGTCCGACGAGGAGCTTCTCAACGCTGGTGTATCTCCTGATTTGGTTCGTTTCTCCTGTGGTATTGAAAGCTCCGATGACCTTATTGCAGACATCAAGCAGGCTCTCGATAATATAGTACTTTAATTATGCCGATTAAAATTCCCAACGATTTGCCTGCGGTTCAGACTCTGGCAGACGAAAATATCTTCGTTATGACCGAGACAAGGGCAATTACCCAGGATATACGACCGCTAAAAATCCTGTTGCTCAATCTTATGCCCAAAAAAATCGAGACAGAAACTCAGCTGTCCCGACTTTTGGGTAATTCTCCGTTACAGGTGGATTTTGAATTTATCCACACCAAAAGTCACGTGTCTAAAAATACCGACCCAGAGCATCTTTTCGCCTTCTATAAGACATTCGAGGATGTGAAGGACAGCACCTATGACGGACTAATCATCACTGGTGCGCCTGTGGAACTTATGCCCTTTGAAGAGGTGGAATACTGGGATGAGCTATGCGAGATAATGGAGTGGAGCAAGACCAATGTGCATTCAACCCTGCATATATGCTGGGGCGCTCAGGCTGGACTTTATTATCACTACGGTATAAATAAGACTATTCTGCCGAAAAAGCTCTTCGGAATTTTCCCACATAAGGCGGATTACAAGAAGTCCATACTGTTCCGGGGCTTTGACGATGTGTTTATGGTGCCTCAGTCACGGCACACAACAATAAGCCGTGAGGATGTGGAGAAATGTCCTGATTTACGGATTTTAGCCTCATCTCTCGAGGGCGACCCTTATGTCATTTCCACCGACGGCGGACGGCAGTTCTTCGTCACCGGTCACAGCGAATACGACGCTGATACCATCAAAAACGAGTATTTCCGGGACTTGAATGCAGGTAAACCAATTGACATTCCCGTGAACTACTTTCCCGAGGACAATCCCGAAAGAGAACCGATTATGTCATGGCGTTCTCATGCGAATTTACTCTACTGCAACTGGCTCAACTATTTCGTATATCAGACCACACCCTATGACATCAAGGACATCACAAAAATACGGTAAAATTCTAAAAAAATCACGCAAAATTTCCTTGCGTGGTTTTTATTTGAAGGTCTTACGAGCATAGCAATATGCCTTTGTCTTGCTTTATTTTTGCAGAATGTACTGTGCGACGATTGTTTTTAGCTCATTTCTGTCGATATTTTTGTTGAATTCATCGTCCAGCTTGTCCGCAAGTGTCCTGTCAAATGATACATTTTCGTTATCATCGTCGGTCATATTGTACATTCTACGGGCTAATTTGCCTGCCACAGATGAGGATTCTTCAAGACAATCGGTGACGACATCAGTCAGCGGATGTGAATTTTGACGATAGAACAGGCTCAATTTTTCCTCTGCATCGGTGAAGAAAAATTTCATTCCATAGGCGAGGCGTTCTCTGTCGGGAAGTGTTGAAAACTCCGCATCCGGATTTGTGAATTTCTGAATTTTGGCATCCGCAACGACGGCAAAACCGTCAATAATATCCTCCGGCGTGTCCGAGCCTATATCATTCGTAGAGTCGGAATATCGGTCAAGGAGCCTTTTTTCTCTCTCTGCATTAGCGAGCTGTTTATTGAATTTGTCGGAATGATTTTTCAAAACAACATTTGCCTTCCGCCAGATGAATATTGCGACGATGACCAGTAACGCCAGAATTAGCCAGAGATACCAAAAATCACGGACTGATTGGAGAAGTTCGTTCATCATATGTTAAGACCTTTCTCCTTGAGATTTTTCCGGACTCCAAGGGTCTTTCGTTTTTGTGCGAAAATAAGAGGCTTGAGTGATGCCGGCACAAGCTTGAGGAATGTTTCTTTCAGCACATTTTCATCGAGATATTCACCGTCACGAATGTTTATGCAGATTTTGGAGTTTGCGTGACTTCTTGCCGCTGCGTAGAAATTCTTATCCGGAAGCACATGGAGATTGGCGACATTCTTTAAGCGTTCCGGGAAGTTATCGTCGGCATAATCGCTCTCCTTTACAAAGAGTTCGAAGAACGGCGCAGTCTGAACATAGAGCGAGCCCAAAAGTTCCGGTATTTCCTCCTTTTTGTCCATATCCAAAAGGAAGGTAAAAAATGGCTTTTCTACGGGGATTTTCTGAGAATCGAATATGAAAGGCAGGCAGATGTATTTGAAGTTTGTGCGCATACTTTCCAGCTTTTCCTTTGGCAGACGGTTGGCGTAGTCGTTGTATTTCTCCGCAAAGAATTTGAGGAATTCATCGTCTAAGAACCAGAAATACCGGTAGAAATTGTCCACCATATCCATAACGGTTGCGTATGCTGTGTCGGTGAGATAGGCTTCATCGCCGTCCACCTGACCTGACTCGGCAAGAATATATTCAGCTCCGATGCGGAAAATTTCATCCCATGCGGAAAGTCGAAGTTGGAGATTTTCCCTTGTTGGATCTGCCAGCTTGTCGAAGCCATTGGAATGTTCGATTATCCGTTTTTCGTATACTCCAAGAGGACAGCCAGCGATATGCTTGCTCTTCATGGCGAAATCAATTACGAATTTGCCGTCTGAGAACGGGTTCGAGTCAAACTCCAAATGTCTTGCCTCAAAGAGCGCCCTACGGAAAAGCTTGTTGGACAGGTCGAGATTACGAAGAAGAACTCTCTCACCACGGTCGATATTAGGACATACTGCCAGAACATCCGCCGAGGAGTCGTACTCGCTGTAACGATGCTCACCGAAAAGCCACATTCTCATAATGAGCATATCGATTTTTTCGTCACCGATTTTTTTGATAAGCTCTTCAACGGTTTCGTCCGTTATATAGCCGTCTGCATCGAAAAACCAGAGGTACTCGCCTTCAGAAATTTCTATGCAATGATTGTACACTTCATGCTTTGTGGCATTCGGCATATCCACAAAATAAAATCCGTCGTATTCGTCGCAGAATTCCTTTGCGGTTTTTCCGTTTTGTCCGCCACCTGTGGTGTCCGCAAGTATGACCTCGAAGTCCTCACTTGTCTGATGAATAAGGCTGTCAAGGGCCTTGTCAAGATATTTTTGCTCCACAGTAATGGGAACAATAATTGATATTTTATACATCCTTACATCAAATCCTCGGGATAGGTTATTTTTATGTTGTTTCGACTGCCGTTCACTATACCCACCTGGTAGCCTTTGGCGGTGAATATTGCGGCGCAGTCGGTGTATTCGTCTAAGCTTTCCTCGCTCATTCCCTGGGTAATGGCTCGCATACTCCTCAAATCAAAGGTCTGTGGAGTTTGTATCCGGACAACCTGGGCTCGTTTGAGGTAGCTTTTGATTAGACCGTTTTCACAGAGAGCCACGGAGTCCGTCTCTGCGATTGCCACGGTGGAGGCCTGGAACTTATCCATGGAACGGATACATTCGGAGATAATCTCTGGCGTTATGAAGGCTCTCGCAGCATCATGGGTGATTAAAATTCCGTCCTCGTCCTTTATGTAGTCCAGAAATTTCAGCAAGGTGCCGTTGCGGGATTTACCGCCCTCAATGACGGTTACATTCAGTGAATATTCAGCGAAAAGCTTTTTTGTGTAGTCAATATAATCAACTGGTACGGCGGCGATGATTTCGTCGATGCCATCAGTTTTGGCGAATGCGGTGGCGGTACGGACGATAACCGGGATACCATCCAGCGGAAGATACTGTTTGGGAATGTTTCCGCCCATTCGTGTGCCTCGTCCGCCGGCAAAAATACAAGCGTAGGTCATTGAAGTGTCTCCCATTCTGAGAACAGCTCGTCCTCCCGATTTTGGAGCTTGTCCAGATTTTCGGTGATTTCGGCTATTTTTATGTAGTCCGCAGAAATCTCCGGTGTGTTGAGGAGTCCGTTAAACTCCTCTCTTTTTATTTCGATAGCTTCCAGCTCTTCCTCAATTTTTGCAATTCTCGTCTGCCGTTTCCGTTCAAGGGATGCCTGCTCCTTTTTGAGCTTGTAGTCATTCACCTTGGTTGTCTTTTCTTCTTTTTCCGTGACGGTGGAATTGATGAGTAGCTCCTTGTATGTATCGTAGTTGCCGTCGATTTTCTTGAATCCATCAGGTGAAAACATATAGAGCTTCGAGGCAAGCTTGTTGATGAAATATCTGTCGTGGGATACGCAAATCAGTGTACCTTCGTACTCAGAAAGCGCCTGTTCAAGTACCTCTGCAGAGTCGATGTCCAGGTGGTTTGTAGGCTCGTCAAGTAGCAGCACATTGTTGCCTTTCATGGTGAGCAAAAGCAGACCTACCTTCGCTCTTTCGCCGCCGCTGAGCTCGGACATTCTTTTGAATACATCGTCACCTCTGAAGCCAAGAGCCGCAAGACGGTTGCGTATTTCGCCGGGAAGAATTTTCGGATTTCTGTCGTAGACCTCTTCAAGCACGGTCTTTTGGGATGTAATTGAGCTTTGTACCTGTTCAAAGTAGCCCACATTGGTGTTCTGACCGAATGAAATTCTGCCACTGTCAGACATAAGCTGTCCCATAATTATTTTGAGAAGTGTGGATTTTCCGCAGCCGTTGGGACCCAAAAGAAAGACTCTCTCGCCCTTGTAGACATTCATATTCAGATTGTCAAAGAGCTTTTTTTCGCCGAAGGATCGGGAGAGATTTTCCACAAAGAGAACATCGTTTCCGCTTTCACCGGATATTGTGAAGGACAGCTTCATTTTCTGAAGCTCACTTTCCGGCTTGACAAGGTTTTCCGAAAGTCTGTCAATTTGCTTCTGCTTGGAGTCGATGGTGATGTAATTTCGCTCCATGCTGAAGGTCTTTTGCTGTGCGATTATGCCCTCAATTCGCTTGATTTCCTTGGCAGTTTTCTCGTATTCACGCCTCTCGGTTTCAAGCCGTTGGGCCTTCAATTCCCTTGAACGGGTATAATTTCCTTTTGTAACGAATGCCCTGTGATGCTCGATTTCTATGGTTTTCTCCGTTGTCCTGTCGAGGAAATAACGGTCATGTGAGATGATGATTGCGGCGCCGTTGTATTTTTTCAGGAAGTCCTCCAGCCATTCAACAGCGTTCATATCCAGGTGGTTTGTGGGCTCGTCAAGTAGAATGAGATTAGCCCTTGACAGCAGGAGCTTTGCAAGTGATACCTTGGTTTTCTGTCCACCGGAGAGATGTCCGACTCTGAGGTTTATTTCGTTTTCGGTGAAGCCAAGTCCCAGAAGAGCCGACCTTGCACGGCTTTTGTAGGTAAGACCGTCACGGGATTCAAACTGTTCCCGAAGTTCGTCCTGACGGAGAATATAGGCGTCACGCTCCGAATTACTACTGTTTTCGATAAGCTTTCGGAGACGGTTTAATTCATTTTCCGTTTCAATGACATCGGAGTAAACCGTCAGTACTTCCTCGTAGGCAGTCAGCTCCGGATTACGGCAGGCGTGCTGTTCCACATTGCCGATAATTACATTTTTGGAAACAAAAACATCGCCGGCTGAAGCTTCAAGCTCGCCGCAGATAATTTTGAACAGGGAAGTCTTACCGGTACCGTTTGTGCCGATTAGACCCACTCTTTCGCTGTCGCCTATATCGAAGGATACTCCCGAAAAAATGGGAGTATCTCCGAATGAAAGGCCAAGATTTTGAGCTGATAAAACCATTATGCCTGGGTTTTGAGAACCTTACAGTTTCCACGGATGCTGAATTCGTCGTTTCCAGCAGTTATGAAGAAGCTGTCGCCCATTTTTGCCTCAATCCATTTGCCGTCGTAGAGAATTTCGCCTTCGCCTTCGATGAATACCAGGCTTACAAATGAGGTGTCGCTAACCTTGTCCTGGGCGATTCCATTGACATCGTATACACTCATTTTGAAGAACGGACAGTTCACAAGAGGCTTTACCGTGTAGGTATCGTGACGAATCACTTCATCATTTGTGAAGCGTGCCTCCATTGGCTCAAGGTTGGTGACATTTACGGAGTCCTCCTTGTGCAGTGGACGAAGAGTGCCGTCTGCCTGAACTCGCTTGTAGTCGTAGGCTCTGTATGTAGTGTTGCTGCTCTGCTGAACCTCGATAAGGAAAATGCCAGCGCCGATACCGTGGAGAGTCTTCCCGGGAATAAACGCCACATCGCCTGCCTTGACAGGACAGTGACGAACAATATCAGAGAGTGTTCCGTCATCGATAGCGGTGGAAAATTCCTCTCTTGTAACCTTTTTATCAAAGCCGTAGATAAGCTCGGCGTCATCCTTTGCGTCAAGTATGTACCATGCCTCGGTTTTGCCGTTTTTTTCCTTTGTGTGAGCCAATGCGTACTCATCATCGGGATGAACCTGAATTGAGAGCTTGTCGGCGGCATCGATGAATTTTATCAAAATCGGGAAGTCGCCATCATAATTGTCAAAATGTGTTCCCAAATCTGCCTTTGTGATAACATCCGCAAGAGCCATGCCCTTGTTGTCACCATCGGCAATGATTGAAAGTCCGTCCGGATGGCAGGAGAGTACCCACGCCTCGGCGATGTTGTCTTTGCTGTGGTCGTTATATATATCCTGAAGGCGATGACCGCCCCAAATGGTTGTTTTGAGAGCAGGAGTAAGCTTGTAAATCATAATATCAGTCCTCTATAAAGTCACGGAGTCTCTTGGAACGCTGGGGATTGCGGAGCTTACGCAGAGCCTTTGCCTCAATCTGACGAATACGCTCCCGAGTGACATTGAATTTTGCTCCAACCTCCTCAAGAGTGTGCTGATGACCGTCCACAAGACCGTAGCGCATACGAAGGACATTTGCCTCTCTTGGAGTGAGAGTCTGGAATACCTTCTCGATTTCCTCGATAAGAAGAGCCTGTGACGCAGCATCTGCCGGGTCAAGAGCGTTGTGATCCTGGATGAAGTCCCCAAGGTGACTGTCCTCCTCCTCACCAATGGGAGTTTCAAGAGATACCGGATCCTGGGATACTCTCAGCACCTCACGAACCTTATCCTTGCTCATACCAAGCTTGTCGGCAATCTCCTGTACAGAGGGCTCCTTGCCGGTTTCGTGGAAGAGCTGTGTACTTGCACGCTTCACCTTGTTGATGGTCTCCGTCATATGAACTGGTATGCGAATAGTCCTCGCCTGGTCGGCAATGGCTCTCGTAATAGCCTGACGAATCCACCATGTGGCGTAGGTGGAGAATTTGAAGCCCTTTTCGTATTTGAACTTGTCCACCGCCTTGATAAGACCCAGGTTGCCCTCCTGAATGAGGTCAAGGAACTGCATACCTCTGCCACCGTAACGCTTTGCTATGCTGACTACAAGACGAAGGTTTGCGTTCTGAAGGCGGAGTTTAGCCTCCTCGTCGCCGTCCTGAATACGCTTTGCCAGGGCAATTTCCTCCTCGGTTGTGAGAAGCGGAATACGGCCGATTTCACGAAGATATGCCTTAACGGGGTCATCGTTGGAGTAGATAATCTCATCGTCATCGCTGTCGTCATCGATGTTTTCAAGGTCGGAGAGATCCAAATCCGCAAGATTTTCCTCAACGAAGTCATCGATAATTTCGATATTGAACTCCTCAATCTGTTTGTATAACTCGTCAAGATGATCAATACTGAATTCGCCGTTACTAAGGAGTTTATCGATTTCCTTACTGGAAATTTTACCCGTAGTTTTGGCTTTCTCTATAAGATTTGCAAGCTGGTTTTTCTTAGATTCCATAAAATTACCTACTTCTTAAACAGCGCAAGGAAGTCCTGGTCGTTCATTTCCGACGGCGCAATCCTTCCTTCGGTATTTTTTTCTTTTTTTATTGTTTCGATACACTCGTACACTTCGCCCAGTGTGTTGGTTATATCACGGTTTTCTATTGTGATTTTTGTGAGAAGCGACATTTCGTCCACGGACAGCTCATCTGAGAATGAGATTAGCTCTGTTGAACGGAGATTTTTTACCCGGTCAAGAATACAGGAGTACATATTTCCGTAAAATTTATCGATGAAATCCTCGGCACTCAGCCGTTTCTCCACATTTTTAACGAAGTCCGGATTTTTCATCAGGGAAGCGATGATGATTCTCTGAGCCTTTGATGCCGCCTTTGATGAATGTTCACGAAGTCCGGGTATCGGTGTGCCGTTGCCTCGCAGGGACTGTCGGGCATTCTCGAACCGTTCAATATCCCGTTTGCCCAGTTCTCGCTGTTTTTCTCGCTGAACAAGAGCCTTGATGGCGTCCATTGAAACACCAGTTTCCTCAGAAAGCTGTCTTTCGTAAATGTCCAGCTCGACGGGATTTTTCACCTCGGCGAGAATTTTTACTCCGGCATTCAGGAAATTGTTTTTCGCATCTCCGGTATCCGTGCCGTATTTTTCTCTTTCAAGGTTTAGTCGGAATTCCGTATTATTTTTTGAGCCCTCGATGATGGCGGACATAAATTCAGGACCTTTGAGACGGAGAATTTCGTCAGGGTCTTTTCCACCTCGAAGACGGATGATTTTGATTTTGAGATTGGTTTTCTCAAATATGGCAAGAGCCTTGTTTGTGGCTTTGATGCCTGCATCGTCGGAGTCGTAGCAGAGATACACCTCGTCAGCATATCGTGAAAGGAGCTTTGCCTGCTCGGGAGTCAGTGCGGTGCCAAGACCTGCCACGGCGTTGGTGAAGCCATATTGGTGGAATGCGATAACATCCATATAGCCTTCGCAGAGAATGAGCTTTCTCTTGCCTCCGTTCTTTGCGAAATTCAACGCAAACAGACCCTGACCTTTCTTGAATACAACTGTGTCGCCTGTGTTAAGGTATTTGGGCTTTGTGTCGTCAGAAACTCTGCCGCCGAATGCGATGACGTTACCACGGATGTCGATAATGGGTATCATCAGGCGGTTACGGAAGGTGTCGTATGCTCTGCCCTTTTGGCTTCGTCTGCATAAATCCATCGGGATTAGCTCGCTGTCGGAAAATCCCAGCTTTCGCATATGGTTAAGTAGGGCAAATCCACTGTCCGGCGCAAAGCCAAGACCGAAGTGGGTTATCATTTCATCGGATACGCCTCTCCTGTGCAGGTAGTCGAGAAATGGCTTTCCCTGAGGAGAGAGAAGCATGGAATGAAAGAATTTCGCCGCCTCACGGTTTGCCTCCAATGTCCGCCTTTTTAACTTGCCCAGCTCATCATCCTTTGTGTCAAAGGGCATATTCATACCGGACCTGTCGCAAAGAAGCCGTACCGCATCGGTGTATGTGAGATTTTCAATTTTTCGGACAAAGGTAATTGCATCTCCGCCCACACCACAGCCAAAGCAGTAGAAGGACTGATTGTCTGGATAAACGGTGAAAGATGGCGTGGACTCATTGTGAAAAGGACAAAGTCCCTTGAGAAGCCTGCCTGCCCGTTTTAGTTCCGTGTATGGCGCAATTACGTTTTCAATATCGTTTCTCGAACGAAGCTCATCTAGGAAGCCTTCATCAAAACGCATAACAAGCCCTTTCGTATTTAGACAAGACAGCGGTATTGCTCATCCTGTGATTTCCGTACCGATTACACTTATGGAGATTTTCCCGGCAGTGGCATCGGTAAATTCACTGATAAATTCATCCGCCCTTTCGGAGCGTACAGCGAAGGTCAGCTTAACCTCGTCGAGAAATTCCGTACCTCTGTCCAAACAGCCGTAGGATGAAATCAAGGTCTGAATTTTACCGTAGAGCGAGTAGTCAGATTTGAGAGTCATAAGCGTGTACTCCGCCATCTCGATTTTGCCGGCAGAGTCCAGCGCCAACTGTGTAGCCTCGGTATATGCTCGCACAAGTCCGCCTGTCCCCAGTAAAATGCCTCCGAAATATCTTGTGACAACCACGCACACATCTGTAAGTTCCCGACCCAGTATCACCTCAAGCACAGGCATTCCGGCAGTTCCGCCAGGTTCACCGTCGTCCGAATAGCGCTTCATTTGTCCTTCACGGATTGAGTATGCGTATACATTGTGCTTTGCGTCACGGTGCTTTTTGCGGATTTCCTCAATGAACGCCACCGCCTCATCGTTGCTTTCCACATGCCTTGCGTAGCCGATAAAACGGGAGTGCTTGATTTCGATTTCGTCGCAGCCCTCGGTATTTATAGTAAAATAATTATTCATTAAAAAATGCCAAAAACACGGTACATTTCCGCACCGTGTAATTTGCTGAAATATCAGTCAAGATTGAAACGCTTTTTGAATCTTTCAACACGTCCACCTGTATCAACAAGCTTCTGCTTGCCTGTAAAATAAGGATGGCATTTGGAGCATACATCGACACGAAGATTCTGCTTTGTGGAACCGGTCTTTATAACCTCACCGCAGGCGCATCTGATTTCTGTCTCCTCGTACTTGGGATGGATTCCTTCCTTCATCTTGTTCACCTCTTTAACTTGGCATTCGAGCTATTATATCACAAATTTAAGTAAAATGCAAGTACTTTTCTAAATTTTTATTCACAATCAATTCTAAAAAAATAAGCATAAAATTGTTAAAAAAAACTAATACTTCAAGGTGGAAATTGGTACGATATAAATGCCGTCCTCTCGTCGATATGCGTACTCACCTGTTCCGGTTAAAACCATAAGAAATGACGGTGCCTTCATCTTGGTTGTATCGATTTTGTCCCTTAAAGCTGTAAGAGTTTTGACTCCGTCAGCAATAAGTTTGTCGCCGCCAAGCTTAATCTCAATAAGCCCATAGCTTCCGTTACGAAGGTGCACAACCGCATCGCATTCAAGGTCGTTTTTGTCCCGATAGTGATATACCTGTCCGTTCATTACATCCGCATACACACGAAGATCCCGTATGCACATAGTTTCAAACAACAATCCCATTGTGTTGAGGTCGTTGAGTAAGTCCTCTGGACCTATACCCAGGGCTGCGACGGCTATGGAGGAATCAACAAAATAATGTGTATCGCTGGTACGGATTGCCGTTTTTGAGCGTAGATTTGGATTCCACGCTGGCATATCCTCTATAACGAATATTTTCTTTAGTGCGTTAGTGTATTCACCCACGGTATCCACATTGATTTTCTGTTCATCGTTTATGATGATGTCATACACAAGAACTGTATTGGGAGCCTGAGAACCCTGATTTCTTGCAAGAGAACGCATTAGTCGTTTCACTCTTTCCGGATTTTTCTCTATGCCGTCGGCTCTGTTTATATCTGAATGTACAACTGCATCGTAGTAGTCAAATGCTTGCTCCAGGGCGATTTCATTTCGCATTTCGGTGGCTTTAGGCCAACCACCACGACAAATAAGAAAAGCGATTTTGTTTATGTCGGTGGGATTTGAACCATCGATAAACTCCGGAGATGAAAATAAATCGCCGAGGCTTACCTCACCGGATGAGTCACCAGATTCATAAAGGCTCATTGGACGCATAGATAACCAGGTAAATCTGCCGGTTCCTGAATGAGTAATTTCCTTTGTGTCTGGCGGAACAGCGGAGCCGGTTAGAATGAATTGACCCACATCATCTCTGTGATCCACCTCAAAGCGTACCGCATCCCATAGCTTCGGTGCAAGCTGCCATTCGTCAATAAGTCGGGGTGTTTTACCGGCAAGAAGGCGTTTTGGACTTATTGAGGACATAGTGATGTTCTGTTCTTTTTTTTCAGGGTCATCCATATACAGCACACTTGCAGCAAACTGCTCGGCTGTGGTTGTTTTTCCGCACCACTTGGGACCTTCAATTAAAACAGCGCCTTTGCCCTCAAGCTTTTTCTTTATAATTATATCTGCGACTCTCGCTTTATATTTTTTGGTCATAAAATATCACCTCTTTAAGCATAGTATAACACAAACAAATTAAAAATGCAATACTTTTCCGTGAATTGGCTGAGAATTTTTCCGTGAGTTGGCTGGAAATTTTTCCGTGAATTGGCGGAAAATTCTTCCGTGAATTGGCTGAAATTAACTGTTGCAATTTTGAAAATTTATGGTATAATTAAACGGGAGGAGATAGTATGAGATACCCGGAATTTTTACAAAAAAACGGTCGAATAGGCTTCATTGCGCCATCCTTCGGTGCGGTTATCGAGCCATACAGGTCACTGTTTTTGAATGGAAAAAATAGATTTAACCAGCTTGGATACGAAACCGTCCTGGGACCTAACTGCTTTGAGGATAAGGGCATAGGTAAGAGCAACACTCCGAAGAAATGTGGCGAGGAAATCAATGATTTTTTCATTAACGACAGGTCGGATGTCATAATATCCTGTGGTGGCGGTGAGACCATGTGCGAGGATTTGCCCTATGTGGACTTTGAGGGAATTTCCAAGGCAAAACCGAAGTGGTATATGGGCTATTCCGACAATACAAATCTTACGATGTTACTGCCGACACTCTGCGATACTGCGGCAATTTACGGTCCTTGTGCCGGTGCCTTCGGTATGGAGCCCTGGCATGAGGCGATTCGGGATGCCTTTTCTCTCCTCTGTGGTGAAAAGCTGAAAATGAGCAATTATCCACTTTGGGAAAAGGAGTCGAAGCATGAGGAGGATTTTCTTGCGACCTATAACGTCACCGAGCCATACGACATGAGGCTCTACGGTGGTATTGATGGCAAGGCTCGTTTCACTGGACGGCTTTTGGGTGGTTGTATGGACTGCCTTACTACCCTCTGTGGCACGAAATTTGACCGTGTAAAGGAGTTCACCGAAAGCTACGCAGAGGACGGAATTGTTTGGTTCCTGGAGTCCTGTGAGCTGAATCCCATGAGTGTAAGACGAGTCCTTTGGCAGTTGGACAACGCAGGCTGGTTCAACAATGCAAAGGGTTTCATTATCGGTAGACCCGGTTGTATTGATGCCGACGGTATGGGCTTTGACAGATTTACCGCTGTGGAGGGCATACTTGGGAAATATAATGTTCCCATTGTGTTTGATGCAGATATAGGTCATCTGCCACCTATGATACCTGTAATCTCTGGAGCATTGGCTCAAGTTTATGCCTATGAAAATTCGCTGAATATAGAGTATATGTTAAAATAGAAAGCTGGAGCCGATTTTGATCGACTCCTCTTCTTTTTATGAATATTGAATAATGACTGCTTTGGGAGTTTCGTCTATGCGAAGGACAATACCCTTTGTCATAAGCTCATTGCCGGACAAGGTGAGAGTCTCATTTATTCCGTCATAATCGGACACTGTATAGATTTTCTCAGGTGAAAGTCCGTTGAGTACAAGCCTGTATTCATTTTCCTTCACATCCTCACGCTTGTATATCAGAGCAACACCCTGGTCTCCGTCGCCGTACTGCATTCCGTGGAAGCTGTCGGTGTTTTGCAGACCGTTTGTAAGCGGATAGTAGTTTTTGTCGAGGTATGCCCTGATTTCCTCGTAGCCAACTCTCTGGGTACATGGAGTAATCAGTGAGCGGTGGAGATACTCGCCGTCACCTGAAAGTCCTGAGCCGGTGAGAGGTAGCCAGAAAGAAATTCCGTAGGATATACATTGGGTTGCGATGATACAGTCAGGTCTGACATTGCCGTGTTCGTCGGCACAGTTGTAGTCGGTTCTCCAAAGAGGGATACTTCTGCGGGTCATTTCGATGTCAAGTCGTCTGCCACCGCTTGCACAGTTGTCAATAACAAGCCCAGGATTTACCTCCAAAAGCCTGTCAAGGTACCTGTAAAGGTTGGTAACATAGTGATTTTCTTCTATTCCTACACGACCACCCCAAAGTGTTTTGTCCGCATCCAGCCAGAGAGACAGAGGAGTGAAGTTGAAGTCCTGACGATAAAGCCCGATTTTGTTTTCCCGGAGAGAATTTGCCACAAGATTGCCCAGATATTCGCAACATTCATCTATGGCAAGGTTCACCATATTCACATTTTCATTACGGGATATAATTCCACCCTTGTATTTAATGCATTTGTTGTACACATCCGTGTCCTTGCAACAACGCTCCGGCTCATACCATAGCAAGGACTTCATACCTCTTGCTTCGGCGGCATCTGATACGACGGAATAGCCATTGGGAAATCTATTCGGGTCAGGCTCCCAGTTGCCGATACTGTCGTACCAGTTGTTTTTCAGCTTGTACCAGCCGGCATCCTTCCAGAGATAATCCGTTCTTTTGCAGGTGTCCTCGTCATAGGAGTTTATCTCGTCAACATATTCCATATCTGTGCGCATATCGAATTCATTACCCAGAATGGTGCAGGTGATACATCCGGCACTTTCGGTATAGACACTTGTCATCTCCCAGCTTCTGAGAGTATTGAAGCCTTTCAGAGGATTATTTCCCTCATAGAAACACATGGATACCAGTGGTGAACGAACCTTTTCTCCGGCGGTAAGATAGCCCTCAAAGTACTCCTGCTTTTCGATAATTTTTACGCCCTTTTCGGTTTTTTCAAAGGATGAGTACCACTGACCTGTCCAGCTGTTGCAGATGATAATTCCGCTGTCCTTGCCACAGATATTGAAAAAGGGAAGATAGCTTGTACTTCTGCCATCGTCAGCGTTGAATATCATTGGATTGCTATCAAGTTGGGCTTTGTGAAGCTCAAAATCCCTGGGGCAGGAATCGGAACCGTTGGAAAAATATATATCGGATTTACCCAGCTGTATTTCAAAGTTAGCGCCGTGGAAATTACTGATTACAGGAGAATTTTCTTTGCCTGTATTTTCGATGAAAACTGTCCATTCGCAGGTGGCGAAGTCCTCGTAAATAGTTGCCTCAACCTTTGCCACAAGAGAGCTTTTTTTGTGAGTAAGAGTAACGACTGATGTCTTTCCGTTGCGATATATTTCACCAAGTGTACCTTCCTTGCCGATTGAAATATCCCAGTCGCCAAGGTTTTCCCGAAGCTCCTTGCCATCGACGCAGAAGCTGTATGCAGGCTTTGTGGCAGTCCGAATATTGCTGTCGAACCACTCTCTGCACAGTGCCTTTTCATTTTCGGAAACAGGGCTCTGCTGGGCGGTGATTTTGCCGAATGTGAAATTTGTATTTGCTGTTTTTTCCATAGCTATACCTCATCCTTAGATGTAATTCTTCTGGCTAAACTTTTATTTATAAACCTTGCAAAATGCGGGATTTATGTTTAATTTTATGTTATTATATCACAAAGAGAACAAGAAATCAATAGAGAATTATATGATTATCTACATAAAAAATAATTTGTTGTGTCTTTTTTTATTTTTTTCAGGCTAATTTTATGATATAAGAATATAATGGAATAAAAAATTATTATGGAGTATTTTGGAATGTTAACATTTATCTTAACACGAATCGGAACCATTCTGACCACCCTTATCGTATGGCTTGCCTCGATATTCTCTCCGCTGTCCACGAGAGTTGACACAATGAAATCCATAAGAGAGATTGACGACGGTCTCTATATCATGGACTGCACCTATGATTACGATGCTGATGATATGCTTGAAAACGGTATCGACAACACAGTTGACCTCATCACAAGCGGACTTCGTATGGTTTTCACCGGCTGGGGCGGTTTTGGTTGCACAACCTTCAATTCCGTAACTGCTGACGGTGACTACCTTCTTTCGAGAAATTTCGACTATATGGATTCTCCGTCACTCATTGTTCGCACAACACCTGAGGAAGGCTATGCCAGCATTTCCACAGTGAGCCTTTACTTCCTTGGCTATGAGTTGGATTCTGATTTCAACCCCGATGATATGGACAATAATGCTCTGACTCTTCTTGCGCCTTATCTTCCTCTTGACGGTGTAAACGAGGCAGGCTTTGCAATCGGCGTTCTTGAGCTGGAAACAGATCCCACATTCCAGATGACCCTGAAGCCCAATCTCACCACAACCACTATGATTCGTGTGTGCCTTGATAATGCCGCCACTGTTGAAGAGGCTGTGGAAATCTTCTCTTCCTACGATATGCGTGATTTACTCTTTGATGGTTGCAAGTATCACTTCCAGATGAGCGATGCCCAGGGTAACAGCGCCATTATCGAATACTACGATAATGAGATGTATGTTATTTATCCCGAGGAGTCCGAGACTAATGTGGTAAATTATCAGGCTGCAACAAACTTCCATCTCGTTGAAGGCATTGATGATCCGGACGGTATGGGTTACGACCGCTATGAATATGCAATGAACGCACTGGCAAATACAAAGGGCGTAACAAGTGAAAAAGAGGCTATGAATATATTGTCTGCATGCAGTATGAGAGACGCCGACCTTCATGGCTATATCTGTTCCACTCTTTGGAGCAATGTGTTCAACTGCACAGATAAGACCTATACAATGTGCTATTTCGGAAACTACGAAAAGACATACACATTCACACCTTCCGAATCTCTCGCATCCCAAATCGCTGAATAAAAATGTAACAGGTTTGCGACATTTTGCCGTAAGCCTGTTTTTGTTAATGTAATCGGTTAAGACAATACTGTTTCAGAGTGTCAAAAATTCAGTAGAAGTGAGAATTTGAGGATGTTCAATGCCTGATTCTAAAAAGTCTTTATCGCCAGTTATAAGAATATCCGCACCAGATTCAATTGCCGCACGTAGCACAGGTTTATCTTTTATATCCCTTAACATTTCCTCCTCAATGTATTCGTCATCTGATACTTTTACTATTTTTATGCTGAAAATTAAAATCGAAAAAAATGTGTTCAATGAATTTTCTTTTGCAGGAAATTTTCTTAAAAAAGTTCTTCATAATTCCTCTAAAACATAATCGCAGGTGACGGCTTTATATGGGTACGATAGAGCTTTTTGAAGAGCTTTATCAGGTGTACTGCCAGGAAAAAGAATTGCAGAAAATAGAATATTGGTATCTAAAAAAACAAACATTTATCTTTCTCCGTCAAGAATTTTTTGCACATCGTTTTCATTAAAAATACCTGCTTTTTCTGCTTCACCTGCCATATCGTTTTGTAACAATTTTAGTGCACAAACTGCAGAATTTGCAATGGTGACAGTACCGTCATTCACAAGAAAAGCAACTCTGTCGCCGATATTCAGCCCCAGTAACTCTCGAATTTCAAGCGGAATAGTAATCTGTCCTTTCGCCATAAGCTTTGCTCCGTCAATGTATGTATTCATGAAATTACCTCCTTTGTAGGGAAATTCCTACTTTTCTTAATTATACTTCTCTTTATTCGTTTTGTCAAGCGATATTTTTATATAAAAGACAATTTGTATCCTGAAAAATCCCACATCTCAATCTGAATACTTCATCCGTGCTATATCGATTTAACTCGAAAGAGCGCCTGAAAAAAGGTGCTTTTTTTGCTTGACATTTGGACTAATATGATGTATTATAAAATAGATATATTGTAATGTAGAGGAATACTTATGCGAATAGTTGTAAAGGTGGGAACATCCACTCTCACTCATCATACAGGCAGGCTGAATATCCGTCGTGTGTCGGATTTATGCCGGGTACTCAGCGATCTGAAAAATGCAGGACATGAAATTATACTCGTGTCCTCCGGAGCGATAGGAATGGGCGTAGGTAAGCTCTCACTAAGGCAAAAGCCCACGGACATTCCCACAAAGCAGGCTACTGCGGCGGTAGGTCAATGCGAGCTTATGTATGTCTATGACCGGGAGTTCACCACCTACAACCACACCGTGGCGCAAATTCTCATCACCAACGCCATCACCAACAATGAGGAGCGTTATAAGAATTTCAAAAATACTGTTGAGAGGCTTCTTGAACTGGATGCTCTGCCCATAATCAACGAGAACGACACCGTGTCCACGGAGGAGCTTGGTATCGGCGACAACGACACCCTTGGCGCCATTGTGGCAACCGGAATAAATGCGGATTTACTCATTCTGCTTTCCGATATTGATGGACTTTACAATAAGGATCCTCACAAAAATCCGGATGCTGTACTTCTCCACGAGGTGCCGGAGCTTACCGAGGAAATTATGAATATGGGTGCTGGCAAAGGCTCGGAGCTTGGTACCGGTGGAATGCATACAAAGCTTAATGCGGCTAAAATCGTCACCGGGGCTGGCATCGATATGGTAATCGCAAACGGCTCATATCCGGAGCTTCTCTACGACATCTGCGACGGAAAACAGGTCGGCACAAGATTTTACGGTAAAAAATAATGGATACATTGACTATATTTAAGAACGCTAAGTCTGCAATAGGCGATATGCGAAGGCTCACCACAGAGCAAAAGAACGAGGCTCTTGCCGTTATGGCGAAGGCTTTGACGGACTCGGCAGATGAAATTCTCGCAAAGAATAAAATCGACATCGAGAACGCCAGAGGACTAATTAGCGAGGTGATGCTGGACAGGCTCACACTCACAAGGGAAAGAATTTCCGCCATGGCAAATGGTATGACCGAGGTGTCGGCTCTTCCTGACCCCAATGGTGAGGTCATTGAAAGAGTTGTTCGTCCCAATGGGCTTGTGATTGAAAAGACGAGAGTTCCCATGGGCGTTATCGGAATTATATACGAGAGTCGTCCCAATGTTACAAGCGATGCAGCGGCATTGTGTTTCAAAAGCTCCAATGTTTGTATTCTGCGAGGTGGCAAGGAGGCATACAACACATCCAGAGCCATAGTTGACGCTCTTCGTGATGGTCTCAAATCCAGCGGAATCAATCCCGATGTTATTCAGCTTGTGGACGATACTACCCGTAGGAGTGCCACTGAAATGATGACCGCCGACGGATATATAGATTTGCTAATTCCGAGAGGTGGAAAAGGACTTATTAAAGCCTGTGTGGAGAACGCAAGCGTGCCATGTATTGAAACCGGCACTGGAATTTGTCATATTTTCGTTGAGAAAACTGCAGATTTTAATATGGCGCTGGATATAATCGACAATGCGAAAACATCCCGACCATCCGTTTGTAATGCCTGCGAGGTTTTACTTGTGGACAGAGAGATTGCCGGGGATTTTCTCCCGAAGCTCGCAGACAGACTTACAAATAGGGCGAAAAATCCTGTTAAGCTTATCGGCGATGAGGCTGTCTGTGAAATCATTCCTGCCACTCCTGGGGATGACGCTTCATTCGATACTGAATTTCTCGACTACATACTGGCTGTGGGAATTGTTGACGGCACAAAGTCAGCGGTGGAACACATTCTTGCCCATTCAACAGGTCACAGCGAGGCGATTGTAACAAAGGACGACTCCGCTGCGGATTATTTCGTTCTGAATACCGATTCTGCCGCCGTATATGTGAACGCATCCACAAGATTTACCGATGGTGGTGAATTTGGTTTGGGCTGTGAAATGGGAATTTCCACCCAGAAGCTCCATGCAAGAGGTCCAATGGGACTTTGCGAAATGATGACCTACCATTATGTTGTGAAAGGCAATGGACAGATACGATAAGGCATAGTAATTCAAAGGGTTAACATTATGAATTTTACATTTATAGGAACAGGAAATATGGGCTCGGCTCTGGCTCGTGCTGCGGCGAAAACCATACCCGGGAAAAATATCACACTTTGCGACGCTAATACCGGTAAGGCTGAAAAGCTTGCCGAGGAGCTTCACTGCTTTGCATTGCCCACAGATAAGGCTGTATCTCTTGCAGATTTCATTTTTATCGGAGTAAAGCCCCAGATGCTCAAGGCTCTTGCGGAGGAAATTCGTGGTAAAATCCTGCCGGATACTATTCTGGTGTCCATGGCGGCTGGTACTTCTATTGAGAAAATTCAGGAGCTTTTCGGAAGACACCCCATAATCAGAATTATGCCAAATGTTGCCTGTGGCGTGGGCGAAGGTATGATACTCGTCTGTAAAAACGAGCTTGTCACCGAGGAAAATTCAAGGGAATTTGCCTATGCTATGGGTGAAGCCGGTAAGCTGGAAACTATCCCCGAGAAGCTCATCGATGCGGCATCTGCTGTAACAGGTTGCGGACCTGCCTATGTGTTCATTATGGCGGAGGCAATGGCGGACGGTCTTGTGGCTTGCGGAGTCCCCAGGGATAAGGCGTATACATTCGTGTCACAAACCATTCTGGGCAGCGCTAAGCTTATGCTGGACAGCGACAAAAATCCATCTGCATTGAAGGACAGCGTCACAAGTCCCGGCGGTACCACTATAGAAGGCGTCACCGCATTGGAAAGAAACGGATTCAGATATGCACTCATCGAGGCAGTCCGTGAGGCTTACGAGAAGAACGGGAAAATTTAGCTCTGCAACGAACCAACCGCACGCCCACTGAATCCCCGAGAAAAGCTCCCTAGCACATCGCACGCCCCAGAATAAACTGGCGGAGCGGATTAACGCACGCTCCTCCAAATTTTGGACGCAGTCGCCCAGCCGACCGCACGCCCCCTTGGGGGAGAGGGC
>R06__coassemble_39_pt1 | contig 54328 bp, 46 predicted proteins | sample R06__metabat2_low_PE_028 | metagenome-assembled genome bin R06 | reverse complement strand
GACGCCCTACCGATTTCCTTATTTCACACTGTCCATTTTTATGGGTACAGTTTATACAATGACTACTATTATGATGGCTATGTCGATGCCGCACAGACAACCTATGTTAACAAATGGGAAACATCCTCTATTCGCCAGTGGCTCAATGAGGACTTCTACAACACTGCTTTCTCCGCTGATGCCAAGACTCTTATCGTTCAATCTACAATAACAAATCTTGGGTATAGTGGCTATTATGATTACGCCGACACAGAGGACAATATCTTCCTCTTGAATGATGAAGAAGAATGGGGATACGTCGGAGCGCTTGAAAATAGTCTAGCCCAGGGCACCGACTACGCAAAATCCCAGGGACTTTGGGTGTATTCGGATGGAGGTGCGTGTGACGGCAGCTCCTATTGGCGTTTGAGGTCTGCTGGCTACTATAGTTACAGCACATACGATGTGTTCTGGGATGGTTCTTGTCTAAATCGCAATACTTTCCGCACTGATTATGGTATTCGGCCAGCTTTTTATTGCAATCTGGAATCTGAAATCCCTCAAGAAACAGTATGCACATGCAAGTGCCATAAATCAGGTATTGTCGGCATATTCTGGAAGATTAAGGTCTTCTTCTGGAAAATCTTCGGCAAGACCGAATACAGATACTGCGAGTGCGGTGAAGCACACTGGTAAACAAAAGATACTGTGAGTGCGGTGAAGCTCACTGGTAAACAAAATTGAGCGAGTCTTCGGGCTCGCTCTTTTGCTATAAAAAATACCATAATATAGAAAAATTCACAAAAAAACCTTGACAAAACAACTCGTTTGGGTTAAAATGTGTTAGAAATTAAGATTACAGGAAATGGTTAATTATGGAAGAGATTAAATGTCCCAACTGTGGTAAAGTATTTACCATAGACGAAGCAAACTATGCCAGCATAGTAAAACAGGTTCATGATGCGGAATTTGAGAAGGAAATCAGTCGTCGTGAAAAGGAATTCAAAAACGAAAAAGCCAATGCGGTAGAATTGGCGGTTGCAAAAAGTGAGGCGGACAAAGACAAGATTATATCCGAATTGGAGGCAAAGCTTGCATCCCACGATGCGGATAAAGAAGCGGAAATCGCAAAAATCAAGGCTGCCAACACTCTTGCTATCTCCGAAAAAGAACAGGAAATTCAACGACTGAATAATCAAATTGAGCTAGATAAGGAAAAATCCGACAATGCTATTGAGCAGGCGGTACAGGCTAAGGAAAAGGAAATTCAGCGTTTGAATGGTCAAATTGAGCTTGATAAGGCAAAATCCGACAGTGCTATTGAACAGGCAGTTCAGGCTAAGGAAAAGGAAATTCTTAAGCTTCAGAACGATCTTTCTCTTGAACACCGAGAGCGTGAATTGAACGAGAAAAACCTTAAAGAGTCCTTTGAAAACGAAATAAAACAGAAGGATGAACAGATTGCGTATTATAAGGATTTCAAGGCTAAGCAGTCCACAAAGATGGTTGGTGAAAGCCTCGAGCAGCACTGTTTGATTCAGTTTAATTCCATTCGTGCGACAGCTTTTCCCAATGCCTATTTTGAAAAAGATAATGATGCGAAATCTGGTAGCAAAGGCGACTTCATCTATCGTGAATGCTCGGACGGTACAGAATTCCTCTCAATTATGTTTGAAATGAAAAATGAGATGGATACTACCGCCACAAAGCATAAAAATGAGGACTTTTTCAAAGAGCTTGATAAGGACCGCAAAGAGAAGAAATGCGAGTATGCGGTGCTAGTATCCTTGCTTGAAAGCGACAATGAGCTTTACAACAACGGTATTGTTGATGTTTCATACAGATACCCAAAAATGTATGTTATTCGTCCTCAGTTCTTCATTCCGCTTATTACAATTCTCCGTAATGCCTCCCTTAATTCTCTTGCCTATAAGCAGGAGTTGGTTCAAATCCGCAATCAGAATGTAGATGTTACGAATTTTGAAAACAGTCTGCTTGAATTCCAGGAGAAATTCGGTAACAATTATCGTTTGGCAAGTGATAAATTCCGTACTGCCATTGATGAAATTGACAAAACCATCGATCACCTTCAGAAGGTAAAGGATGGACTGCTCGGTTCCGAACGACAGCTTCGTCTTGCAAATGATAAAGCCCAGGATCTCAGCGTAAAGAAGCTCACAAAGGGCAATCCTACAATGCAACAGAAATTTGCCGAGCTTAATAATGAGAGCTAATCGTATAAAAACCTCTGCGGAGTGACATCTGCGGAGGTTTCTAATTGTCTTTATCGCTTTTCTTTAGTGGCAGGATTTGAATTACAGCAGGGATTGCATAAATAACAGTTGTCAAAAAATAGAAAATACAGTCATAATGCCCAGTAATTAAACTAATACCACTAAGCGGAGCAGAAAACATTACAATAGGAATAATTAATACTTCTGCTGACAAGTTAAACATCCTGAATACCGCTGCTAACAAACAGCAAATGGATGGTATCAGGAAGACGTATAGTAATACAATTTTTTTCTTTGTCACGGATAGACCTATAAGACATACCGCAAAAGCAAGACTAAATATCAAATTTATATAGGTCGTCGACTCCACATTACCGAAGATAAAAAGATCTGCATTCGTGGCAATTGACACTATACCTACAACTACGGTTAAAACTGTAAAAACTACAAAAAGAAAATTTTTCTTCATATTTAAAATAATGCACCTCATAATACCATCTCCTTAGTGCAAAAAACTTGAATTAAATATTTGCTCTTTCGATTTCATTTATAGCATAAATTCGAAATTATGTCAAGTCGTTTTGCAAAACTGCACAGATTTCCTGCAAAACTGCACAGGTTTTTTACGCAAAGTACTTAAAAATAAAAGTATTTTGTGGTATAATTCAGTATGGAGGTTATATATGAAGATACTATTTTGTGACGACGAAAGGACATTCTCGGAACACCAAAAATCGAATGTTGAGGAAATTTTAGCAAACAAAAATTTGAATTGCGAATACTATATAGAAAACGATGCGAATGCAATTTATAATTCACCCGAATATTATGATATTGCATTTATCGATATTGAGATGCCAGGGCACAATGGACTTGAAATAGCATCAAAACTTATCGAGATAAATCCACATTTGATCATATTCATTGTAACAGCTTATTCTGAATACCTTGATGATGCAATGGATTTAGATATTTTTCGCTATTTATCAAAGCCTGTGCAATATGAAAGATTACAGAATGGCATCGAGAAGGCTCTTCTCCATTTAAATAAAACAAAAATCAGTATTTACTCCAAGAACAGTAAGGAACTGCAAATTGTTGATGTAAACGATATTTTATATGTGGAAATTATTGGACGCACTACAAAAGTTGTAACGATTAACGCTGTATATGAAAGCTTAGAAAAGATTTCATTTTGGCAGAAGGAACTACCTGATGCAATATTTTTCCAAATTCATAAAAGCTATATTGTTAATGTGAAAAATATAAAAGCTTATAAACGGGACTCTGTAACTCTCATTAACAACACAGTTCTTCCCATATCATATCGAACACAATCAAGCTTTAAATCTTTTTATTTTCAATATTTATCATGGACGTAAATCAAATTATTTTTCTTATAGGTTTTTTTATTGAATCTCTTATCTTTCTTTCATTCACAGATGCAAATTTTACTGTGAGAAAGAATAAAATTTTATCAGTTGTATCAACAACTATAGGCTATGTTGCGATTTATTTTGTATATTGCAAATTTGAAATTAGCTTTTTATATACTGTTGCGTTACTAATAGTCAATTTCTTAATACTGTTAACTTTCAATATTACGTGGAAACAACACATTTTTGTCTCGGCATTTTTGACTGCATCCTCGATATGTTCTGATTCTCCCTACAACAAAAAACGACAAAATTTTTGAATTGGTTATACTGTTTCCGCCGCAGGAATAACATAAAATTTCCCGAGTCAATCGGGAGATTTTATATTATGTTTATATTGACAAAAATAAATATTTGTCGTATAATTGTCATATAAATTTAATGCGAGGCTAAATATGAACAGCGATGTTAAATTAAAACCGTCAGCCTACTTTGGGTACACAATTGTTGATGTAGGAAATTCATTGGGATTTGCCGCAATGGGCGCATTCCTCACCGTATTTTATACCGATGTACTTGGTATTTCTCCTGTAACAGCTGGTATAATAATGATTATCGCCAGAATTTGGGACGGAATAAATGATCCCATAATGGGATTTCTTGTTCAGTCACGCAAACCCGGAAAAACAGGGAAGTATAGACCGTTTCTTTTGTGGGGTGGTATTCCCTTGGCATTTTCCGCAGCTCTTGTATTCCTTCCGATAAAAACATCAAGCAATGCCTTGGCTGTTGTCTTTGCAGCTACGACTTACATACTTTACGGTATGCTGTACACCGTTGTGCTTGTGCCCTATGGCTCACTTGCAACAGTAATGACAAGGAAGGTTGAGGAAAGAAGCCTTCTGTCGGTTTGTCGTTCAATCGGTGGCGGTGTTGGCAGTCTTCCAGCAACAATACTTTTCCCGATGTTCGTATGGCTTGATGCTGATAAAACTCACATTGACGGCAAGAAGCTGTTTCTTGGAATGTGCATAATCGGCATATTTATGATTATTGCCTATTCTTGTGGATATGCCTTCTCAAAGGAAACCGTAGTAGATAACAGCTACACAGAAAAAATCAAGGTTTGGAAAACATTGACGGAGGTTCTCACTGACCGTGCGTTCGTTGTTATGAGCCTTGTTGGATGTCTTCTTATGGCGTCTGCAAATTATCTCAATTCCGTCAATATTTACATATTCAAGGACTATTTTGGTAAGGGCGGACTTGTATCTCTCTACACAATCATATCCTACGCTCCGATGGTAATAATGATACCATTTGTCAATCTCATAATCCGCAAAATCGGCAAAAAGGAAATCAGTATAATTGGACTTGCAGTTTCAACTGTAGCATCATTTGCATTATTCATCAGCAAAACGACAAATCCCTATGTCTATATGATAATGAGCTTCTTTGTAAATCTCGGTGTCAGCTTTATGACTCTTGAAATTTGGGCTATGGCTATGGATATCATCGATCACAGGGAAATGGTAAGCGGTAAGCGTGAAGAGGCTGCGGACTATTCAATATTCACATTTATGCGAAAGGTCGGTCAGGCTCTTGCGGCGCTTGCTCCAGTATTTCTTGGCCTTGCAGGATATGATACAGACAAGGTCGGCACAATTCAGTCGGCAGAAACAATTCAAAAAATGTACTCCGTAGCAACCTTTGTGCCCTTTGTTATGTTCGCTCTTATGCTTATACTTATGATATTGTACCCGCTTAACCGCAAAAAATCCGAGGAAATGAAAGTCAAATTACAAGAAATGAGGGATAGTCAAAAATGAGTAACAGACCAAATTTGATATATGTTTTTGCAGACCAGCTTCGTTTTTCTTCGGTTGGCTTTAATGGCGATGCTTACGCTAAAACTCCCGAGCTTGATGAAATTGCCCAGCAGTGTGTAAATATGGAGAACACTGTTTCAGGACATCCCGTATGTGCACCCTACAGAGCGTCACTACTTACAGGTAAATACACCACAAAAACCGGTATGGTTATTAATGAAATCCGAATAAACCAAAATCACCGAACCTTCGCAAATGTGCTTACAGAGAACGGCTACGAAACCTGTTATATAGGTAAATGGCATCTCTATGCGGCGCAGCTGGGACATCATTTTGATGTAAAAAATTCCTACATACCAAAGGGCGAAAGACTCGGTTTTGATGATTTTTTTGCTGGGTATAATTTCCATCACAAGTATTATGCACCCTATGCATATTACCATCTTGATAGTCCAGAAAAAATATATTGTCAGGGCTACGAGCCGGACTATCAAACGGATATGGCAATAGAGCATATAAACCGTCTTGCTAAAAGTGATAAGCCTTTTGCTATGTTCCTTTCAATTGGCACTCCGCATGATCCGTGGACTAAGGATAATGTTCCTCAGGAGTATTATGATTTATTTTCGGACACTGATTTTCCGTTGCCACCCAATTATAGCAATAAAAATGACAAATACGCCGATATGTGGGCGAAATTCAATCCCGGAGCTCGAGGTAAGCTTAATGAACAGAAACGGGTTTATTATGCAATGGTTGCGAACCTGTCAAAAAACATCGGAAAGCTTTATGATGCAATCGGTAAGGCTGGTATAGCGGACAACACCATTTTTGTGTTCACTTCAGATCATGGAGAAATGCAGGGCTCTCATGGTAGACATGCAAAGAACATATTCTACGATGAGGCTGTCAGAGTTCCGTTTCTCATTAAATGGGGTGACAATTTGAAGAATGGGAAAAATTCCACAGCTATGAATACGGTTGACATTATGCCCACACTCCTGTCTATGATGAGCTTACCAATTCCAGATACAGTTGAGGGTATTGACATCAGCAAATCTATAATAGATGGAATTCAGATTGATAACCCTTGTCTTATGATGGGTACAGGACCCACTGCAATTTATGGTAACGGTTATGAGTGGAGAGCTCTGCGTACGGACCGCTACACATATGCAAAGTATCTTCGTGACGACTCGGAATATCTCTTTGATAATATAAACGACCCGTATCAGATGAATAACCTAATATCAAATCCTGATTATGCTGTAATTCGCTCGCAAATGACTGGTATTCTTATTAAGAAAATGAATGATGCTGGCGACCGTTTTCGTAAGAACAGCTATTACAAAAAACATTGGGTTAAAAATAGGAAGATTTTACCAGAGCTTCCTGAATAGATTTTGAATCTATCGATAATTTTTCTCTTAATTTTCTTATATCTTCTGATTAGCTATAAATTGATACTCCTTGGAGTGCAAATATACTGACTCCGCATTTTGTTTAGAAAAATTTCTCTTGCAATTTTCAAAATCATGATGTATACTAATAAAAATGTTAAATAAAATCAGCAAAATAAAGGGAGAAATAAGCAATGTTCGAAAAGATATGCTATCGCTGTGGTCAACCTAATATTCGAATTAATGTTCATAAATTAGTCGATGGTTATGTTTGCAATGCTTGCCTCAACAAATGCCTTTTGTTGCCATTTCATTACTCCTACGGGCCGGGTATTCGATTTAATGCATTCACAACAGCCCAATTGGAAAGTATCTTGCAAAAAAGGTATGAATTAAAAAAAATATTCAAACCAACAATTATTTTGGAGTATGATAAATTTTCTAGAACCGTAGAAATCGATCGCGTTAATAAGCTGTTTACAGTGAAAGGAATGTTATTTTCCTTCGATGATATTAAAAGTATTGATTCGCGTATCAGCGTGGATGGAAAATTAATGACAACACGTCAAATAAGCGCTGCGGTCGGTGCTGGATTAAACGGGACAACAGGTGCAATCCTTGGATCGTTAGCTGGGGATGATACAAAATTCTATAATGTAAACTCGAAAATTACACTTTCTGTTGGACATTCTATTGACGGAGAACAGAAATTAGGCAAAGACACAATTGTTATTAATAAGATTGCGACAATAAGTCGACCAAATGCGATTACCTCTGTATCAAAGAAAATAATCACAGAATTAACAAAGATACAGATACTTTCGTTCATAGAAAAAGCTGAAAAGTCTGAGGCTCAAGATTCGGACAGTGTGCCACTTAATGCTGATTCACATGAGGCATTAAAGAAGTATGAAGATGTCATTCTTACAAAATTTGATATGTCAAAATTTGACCTTGATGCATGGTTACGAATTGCCCCACTTAATACCAAATCGGATTATATCGGGGCAACTACTAGCATTAAACTGGCACGTGACGGTGACGGATACAGAAACGTAGCAAATCTATTCATCGATGCAAAAGATTATAAGGATTCCAAAGAAAAGGCTGTTGAGATGTTAGAAAAAGCCGTACCTTATGATAAAGATGCAATCTATTTTAAAGCAAAGGAATTGATGAATAGCGGCACCAACACTTCTTATACAGATGCTTTAATGTTGTTGAAAAGAATTCCCGATTGGAGAAATTCAGCCGAGCTTATAGATAAATGCGAAAGTAGAGTGCTATGGTTTATGTTTAATACTGAAAAAGAATAAAATATACCAATATGAAATATGAATAAAAAAACAAAGATTGCCCAGGTAATAATTCATCTTGGCAACGGTGGAACTGAGTCACTGCTGCGTGAATATGTTACAAATATGGACAAGGATAGCTTCGAGAATGTTGTTTTCTGCATTCAGAGAAGTCAGAATTCTGCTGCTGAAAAATCACTTGCCGATGCCGGAATACATGTCTACTTCATTGGAGATATGCTAAAAAATGGCGACAGCTTCATAAACAAACTATCTGGTTTTATAAAGTCCTATTATTCAGTATATTCTCTTCTGAAAAAAGAAAATCCGGATGTTATACATACACACCTGTCCACAAACAGGTTTATTATGCCATATGCCATAACCCACAGGCACACCAGTTATGTGCATACAGTTCATTGTCCAGTGGATTTTATGTTCGAAGGCGACATAAAGAAAAAGGCTGAAAATTTATTTGTTAAGTATCTGACAAAATTCAGAAAAATGCAGCTCATCGGTCTGCATGCCGATATGGCAAAAGAATTGAATGAGCGTTTTCATGTCGATAATTCTCTCTATCTTGAAAACGGTATACATCTTGATAAGTTTCGCAATCCCGGAGTTACGAAACAAGAAATAAGACAAGAACTCGGAATATCGGATGACACCTTTGTATTGGGACATGTGGGCAGAATGTGTCCCGAAAAAAATCATGAATTGATTGTGAAGGTCTTTGCTAAGCTTCATGAAAAACAACCCAATTCAAAGCTCCTTCTTGTTGGAAATGGCAGATGTGATGCTGAAGTTCGTGAAATGATTGACAAAGCCGGTATTAGTGAGGATACTATAATACTGTCAAATCGTACCGATGTTAACCGTATACTTAAAGCGATGGATGTGTTTATCTTTCCTTCATTGTTTGAAGGATTTGGAATATCTCTCATCGAAGCCGAAAGTGCCGGGCTTAAATGCGTAATGGCTGATACAATCCCCACCGCCACATATTTATCCGAAAATATTATTGTACGAAGACTCTCTGATTCCACAGATAAATGGGTTGACAGCATATTAAATGAAATACCATCAAATCCAGTTCTGGATGATATTGAAAAATATAACATTAAAACAGTTATAAACAAACTGCAAAATATCTATACAACTACAGGAGTTTAAAATGGCATTTGCTGATGATTGCTTAAAGCTTCTAAAAAAAGTATTCACAAGGTTTCCAATAAAAAGAACAATTGTTTTTGAATCAAATCCCGCCTTTTGCGATAACACCTGGCCCATATATCGTTACCTAGTTGAAAAAAAACATATCGACAATGATTTTAAGATTGTTTGGCTGACGGATAACCGCTATACGGATAAGGTCCCAGAAGGAAATGAATTTGTCCAGCTGATGAACTATGGCAATAACAATCCGAGACTATTTGATAAATTCTATTATCGCTATTTGATGTACACAAGTGTCGGACTTATCTATTGTAATCGTGTTTTGGGATTTAACAGGCCCGATCAGTATTCAATTATGCTTCAACACGGTATGCCGTTGAAGGCATCCAATGGAGGCTATTGCATACACGATAACTGCACAGAATGTCTCTGCGTTTCCGAATATTTCAAGGATTACTATCATAAGGATTTCGATATATCCTATGAAAAAATGTTCTTTGGTTATTTTCCCAGAACGGATTATTTCTTCACCAAGGAGGATATTCTAAAAAAATTCGGCATAGACAGCTATGATAAGGTTCTTATGTGGCTTCCAACATACCGCAAATCCAATGTTGAAAGTATGCATGGCTTTAATATTGAGGGTAGCGCAACTGGTATTCCCATAATAAACAGTATAGAAGATATTGAGCAAATCGATAAATTCCTTCGTGATAACAATATGCTCATTCTCTTTAAGGCTCATCCTGTACAACCACTTGACGCCAATATAGCATCAAAGCTTACAAATTTCAAAGTAATAACCAATGATGATTTGAAGAATGCTGATATTCAGCTCTATGAACTGCTGGGTAAAACTGATGCTATGATTACAGATTATTCATCCGTTTACTACGACTATTTGCTTGCCGATAAGCCAATAGGACTTACCGTTGATGATATTGATGATTATATAGCTAATCGAGGCTTTGTTTATGAAGATCCGTTCGAAGTCCTGAAAGGTGAAAAAATTCTCAATACCGCTGATATGATTTCATTTTTGACGAATATTCGCGATGAAAAGGACATTACTGCAAAAGAACGCAGGGAAGTGAAAGACAGAATTTATCCCTACGAGGCAGGTCACAGTACCGAATATATCGCTGAACACATCTATTCTGAAATTATGAAACTTTTATAATATACTATGGGCTTCTGCCCATTTATTTTTTTTGCAAAAAAAACAAATTTACTATTGAAAATTACAAAAAAATATAGTATACTATATATTAGTATTGTCTTAATATAGGTGTATTATAATGTTGGGAAAAAATATCAAAATCAAGGTCACCAATCCCTTTGGTTCAAGGGATCCTGCATGTGGCCTTAAATACAAGCTTAACTTCGGCTCTGGAGTTGTTGAAGATGATAACGGCGAAGTGCCTGTTGATGCATATATTATGGGTATCACACATCCAGTAAAGAGATTCGAGGGCAGGGTAATCGCTATGATAAAACGCAACGATGGTACAAAAGTAGCCGTTGCTGCGAATAAAAATTGTAGATTTGTGAATTGTGACATCATACCGCTTATTGAGCCCATCGAAAAAAGGAACAGATATTATCTTTATTGTCTTTACGAAACATCCTGTGGCGCAGCGGTATACAGAATTATTAATGGTGTACCTCGTTTCCTGCTTATAAAAAACAAAAGGAGCTCCAACTGGGGCTTTCCCAAAGGTCATGTGGAACAGGGTGAAAATAAAGAGCAAACAGCAAAACGAGAGGTTCTTGAGGAAACTGGAATTCATATTAAGCTAATAGACGGTTTTTACAGCGAATCCGAATACAAAATAGGTAACAGAATTCAAAAAAATGTGGTAATATTCCTCGCCACAACAAAGGATACTCAAACAAGAATACAAATGGATGAGGTCGACGATTATGCATGGCTAACATATTCAAAGGCCATCGAGCGACTAAATTTTGAGAACGACAGAATTATTCTTAAAGAAATATCCGAATTTATGCGAAATGAACTGGGGGTTAATGTAAATGACTGAACAGCTCGCAACCACATTAACTGAATTTTTTGGTGATACCATTCCGGCAGAGCTGACAATTTTTATCATATCGTTACTGCCGATTCTTGAGCTTCGTGGAGGACTCATTGCAGCAAAGCTCCTTGGAGTAAATCTAGTTAAGGCATTTATTATTTGCTTTGTGGGCAATATCATACCCGTACCTTTCATTATATTGTTCATAAAAAAGATTTTCGCATTTATGAGACGATTCAAGATTTTCCATAAGCTGCTGGATAAGCTTGAAGCAAAGGGCGATAAAAACCGTGATAAAATTCTCAAATATAAGGAATGGGGACTTTTGTTGTTTGTTGCAATTCCACTGCCGGGTACAGGCGGATGGACAGGCGCATTGCTTGCAGCCTTACTTGACTTGCGTCTGAAAAAATCATTCCCGATTATTTCACTCGGCGTTTTGATTGCCGGAATTATTGTATCATTCATAGCCTACGGTCTGCCGTATCTGGCGTCTGTAATATGAGGAGGTAAATATGGATAACGATATTATTGTTCAGACCGATGATTTCGAGAATATCTCGGTTGATAATTCTAAATCGAAAAAGAATAAGAGTAAATTTTTCGCATTTATAAGTGAAAACAGATATGTATTGATGGCAAGCGGAATTGCAATTGCCATTATGATATTTGTTTATATGGTTTATAAATTTTTCCCTCTTGGCTCAGAAACAATTCTCCGTATGGACCTTTATCATCAGTACGGACCGCTGTTTGCCGAGTTCTATGAGAGAGTTAAAAACCTTGATTCATTCCTCTACTCCTGGTGTAGTGGTGGTGGCTCAAGCTTTGTTGGTAACTACCTTAACTATCTTTCCAGTCCTGCTAATATTGTTATGCTTATTTGCGGACACGAAAATATGCCAGAGGCTATTGCTATTATGGTGCTTCTTAAAAATGCAGCAGCAGCCGGAACATTTGCATATTTTCTTAAAAAAATGTTCAAGCGTAACGACATCACCATCACTGGATTTGGTCTTCTGTACGCCTTTTGTGGATGGTTTATGGCGTATTATTGGAATATAATGTGGATAGATGGTATGGTGGTATTTCCGCTTGTAATACTTGGTCTTACCTATATTATCGATGGTTCCCATAAGCCCTATCTTTACTGTGCTTCACTTTGCTTTGTAATGCTCACAAGCTATTACATGGCTTATATGATTTGCCTCTTCTCTGTTGTTTATTTCATCTATTACTACTTCGGCAAATACGAGCTTTCTACCCAAAATCATATACCTCAGTATGAGCTTCGTCGCAGCGAATATAACAGACTGCCAGGCGAAGCAAAGTTTAAGCTTTTCTATCGTAATTGCCTGAATTCATCGTTTTTAACCAAGGGCGTAACTTTTGCTTTCTGGTCCGTTGTTGCAGCTCTGATAGCAGCAGTCGCTCTTGTACCACTTTATTTCATCCTTAAATCATCCTCCGCAACCGGCAGTAGCTTCCCGTCGGATTATTCCACCTACTTCAACTTCTTTGACTTTATAGCAAATCATCTTGCTGGAGCAGACCCCACAATACGCAGTAGTGGAGATGATGTTCTTCCGAATATATACAGTGGTATTCTTCCTCTCATTCTCGCACCTCTGTATTTCTTCTCCAAAAAGATTTCTTTCAAAGAAAAGGTTGCAACTGCGATTCTCTTTGCTTTCTGCTATTTTAGCTTCAATATCAATTACCTCAACTTTATATGGCACGGCTTCCATTTCCCGAATGATCTTCCTTATCGCTGGTCCTTTGCATATTCATTCTTCCTGCTGTATTTTGCCTACAAAGCCCTTACCTTAATAGATGAATACAAACCAAAGCAAATAGGTATTGTAGCAATAGCTGTTATTGGAGTTGCCGTTTTGGCACAAAAGATTACATCCAAGAATGTTGATGACAATGTTGTACTGGAATCTATAATCTTTGCTGCAATTTATGCTATGATACTTATAGCATACAAACAGCCAAAATATTTCCGTCCTGCAATTGCAGCTCTTCTTGTGTGCTGTATAATAACTGAAATTCTCGTTGTAGATACGGATAACTATGTCATAACACAGGCAAAGGAAAACTATACAAACAAGCTTGAGGACTTCAACGAGGTCAAAGCCCAGGTTGAGGCAAACGATGACGACGATTCATTTTATCGAATGGAGCTGTCCGACCTGCTCACTAGGATGGATGCCAGCTGGTATTACTATAACGGTGTCTCAATCTTTTCATCAATGGCTTATGAATCCGTAGCCAAACTTCAGCGTTATTTGGGTATGTACGGCAACAATGTAAACAGCTATACATACAATCCACAGACTGCTGTCTATAACGGAATGTGGGCACTTAAATACATCTATGACACGGATAATCTTATTCACAATGATAAGCTCTATTCTTATGTAACGGAAAGTGAAAACGATTATTTTACCGTGTATAAGAATAAATACACTCTCCCGATTGCATATTGTGTTGATTCGTCAACTGATGATATGTGGAACTACTCCGACTCCAATCCATTTAATGTTCAGTCCTCCTTCTTTAAGCTTGCATCCGGCGTTGATGGAATTTTCAAGACCGTTAAGCCGACAGTAAGTAGCTCCACAAATTTGAACACTATTTCCGAATCTGATTTGTCTTCCGGCACAATAAACTTCACCAAGACAACATCCGGCTCCTACGCCAATCTTGAATTACAGCTCACTCCAGAAACCTCAGGAAATGTGTATATCTATATGACATCAAGTCAAGTTTCAAATATTATTGCAGTAACTGATGCCAAGACATACAATTATAATATTTCCACTTCATATTTGCTCGACTTAGGACATATTGAGGCAGGCGAGGATGTATTCCTCACAATTGAAATTCCAGATGACGAAAAGGGCAACAGTGGTTCCTTTGTGCTTCGTTCAGTTATTATGGATGAAGATACATATGCCCGTGGTTATAACAATATAATGAACAACGGAGCACTGGATGTAAGTGATTTCGATAACGGTTCACACATCTCTGGTACAATCAATGTTGCAAAGGATTCAATCCTCTATACATCAATTCCCTATGATGAGGGCTGGAGCGTAAAGATTGATGGCGTTACTTTGGACAAGAGCGAATATATTAAGCTGGGTGGTGCTCTTCTTGCCTTCAACATAACAAAGGGAGAGCATACAATAGAGTTTGATTATATGCCTCAGGGACTTATTGTCGGTGTATGTGTATCAATCGTTACAATTCTTCTTCTCGGAATTTTCATCATTCTCAAACGGAAGAATATTATAACAGGTAAGATTAGAAAAAAGCTTACATGCAGTGATTTTAATCCCTTTGACTATATAGAAACAGAAGAAGAAATAAACACAAATGATAGCAGTGAAAACACTGTTAATGATACTAATGTGGAGTTGCCAGATTTAGAACAGGTTAATAATGATACTGTCGAGACGCAATTCCCAGATTTTGAGTAATTAAATTATGGCTGTTAAGGAAAAAACCGTTTATATCTGTTCCCAATGTGGTGCTGAAACCGAAAAATGGTTCGGTCAGTGTCAGCAATGCAAACAATGGAATACGCTTGAAGAACAAGTTGTAACAACAGGGAAATCCCGCACATCCTATGGATACGGGAACAGAGTTTCCTTTTCAGCCGTAACTCTTGACAGCATTGAACATATCCGTGAACACAGGTACTATACGGGTATAAAGGAATTTGACAGAGTTTTGGGCGGCGGCCTTGTAAAAGGCTCTGTTGTATTGCTCAGCGGCGACCCAGGTATCGGTAAATCCACAATACTTTTGCAGGTGTGTGATATTTTCGGAAAATCTCTCAAGGTCTTATATGTATCGGGTGAAGAATCGGCTCATCAAATAAAGCTTCGTGCTGATAGACTGGGAGTCACAAGTCCTAATCTCTTCGTTCTAACCGAAACGGATTGTGCAGGAGTTTGCGAATACATACGCAGTAGTAAGCCTGATGTGGTTGTAATTGATTCTATCCAAACTATGGAACTGCCTGAAATTTCATCTACAGCAGGTAGTCTCACACAGGTTCGTGAATGTGCCTCACTCCTTACCAGAACTGCAAAGTCAATTGACATTCCGATTATAATTGTAGGTCATGTTAATAAGGATGGAAATATTGCCGGACCTAAGGTTTTAGAGCATATTGTGGATACTGTTCTCTATTTTGAAGGCGAGCGACATATGAGCTACCGTATCATTAGAGCAGTAAAGAATAGATTTGGCTCAACAAATGAAATCGGTGTCTTTGAAATGTCCAACAACGGTTTGAACGAGGTTCCGAATCCATCTAAAATGATGCTAAGCGGAAGACCTAAAAATGCTTCTGGTTCCTGTGTTGCTTGCATTATGGAAGGTTCAAGACCAATTCTTGCTGAGGTCCAGGCACTTGTTACGCCATCTGGCTTCGGTAATCCTCGCAGAATGGCAACTGGATTTGATTACAACCGGCTTTCGATGATTCTTGCCGTACTTGAAAAACGTGCTGGATATTTCTTTGGTAATACTGACTGCTATATAAATGTTATAGGCGGACTTAAAATTGATGAGCCTGCATCGGATTTGTCAGTTGCGATGGCATTGATTTCATCTTTGAAGGATGAGGTTGTCCGTGATGATGTACTTGCTTTTGGCGAAATCGGACTTGCTGGTGAAATACGCAATGTATCTGCATGCGACCAGAGAATTGCAGAGGCTGCCAGACTTGGCTTTGCTGCCTGTATCGTCCCGAAACAAAGCTTAAAAAACATCAGCAGGGAAGTCACTAAGGGCATCGAAATCATCGGTGTATCCAATATTCGGGATGCCTATAACGCCTTGCTATGATTGAATATGTTTCAACACCAAATTTACCTACAAGCAACTGCAGAAGCATAATCGCTGGCGAACTGGATAATTCTGCCATCGATTTGCTTGCAAAATATGATATAAAGGTAATCGCTCCTACAAAATCTGAATTATTACCGCAATCACTTCAAAATCACGCGGATTTAATTGTCCACCATTGTGGTAATGGGATTTTGTTCACAATCTGTTCACAATTTAATTTGAAAAACTTTGTAACAATAGGGAAGTCAGTTGGTGCAGAATATCCATTTGATGTCCTTCTAAATTGTTGTGAAATCGACAAATATCTGATTTGCAATAAGAATACAGTCGCTGAAGAGATACTTAAATACTCTCAGAACCTATATGAGATTATTGATGTTAAACAAGGTTATACAAAATGCTCAATAGCCGTTATAAATAATCATTCAATCATTACTGAGGATAATGGAATCAAAACGGCATTAAGCAAATATGGATTTGATGTGTTGTTATTGGATGCAGGTGGCGTTGAACTGAATGGATATGATTACGGATTCTTCGGTGGCTGCGGAGGACTCATTGCACCTGACAAATATTTTTTCAACGGCGATATTAAGCTTCATAAACAATACGACGAAATAAAAAAATTTCTATATAAAAACGAAGTAGAACCTATATGCATTGAAAATAAAAAACTATATGACATCGGTTCGATAATACAATTAACTCAAGAGGTAATATAATGGGAAGTAAGACAATCGGAAATGTATGCGCCATAGCAACTCTTACAATAGTAAGCTTTGCAATCCTGCATGTAATGAAAAAATATGGAAAATAAATCAGGGAGTAATCCCTGTCTTCAAACATCAATAATGTCGTTAAATTAGAGTTTAACGACATTTAGGGAAGTGGAAATATGGCAAAAGACTACAAAGATGGGCTGCCGCAGGTTTTAATCGATTATTTCAACTATCTTGCAGTCATACACAATACATCTAAAAACACCTTAGTCGGATATGCCACAGATCTTCGGCTTTTTGTAAAATTCCTTTATAAGTATAAGCTGGAAAAATTTGCATCAACTGAAATCTCCGACATTGATATTTCAGATTGCGATGCTGATTTTCTCGGAAAGGTTTCCTTGAATGATACCTACGAGTTTCTTGTATTTTGCAAGGATGAACGCAATAACGGAGCTGCTGCAAGAAACCGTAAAGCCACCTCTATTCGTAGACTATACAATTATCTTTACAACATCAAAAATCTCATTCCTTCAAATCCCTTGGAAAATCTTGATTCCGCAAAACAAAAATCCTCATTGCCTGTATATCTTACACTTGAACAGAGCCGTGCGTTGCTGAATTCCTGTGAAGGCAAATACAGACCTCGTGATTATGCAATTTTGACATTATTTCTGAATTGCGGGATGCGTTTGTCTGAACTAGTAAGCTTAAATTTAACAGATATTCGCTCGGATAATACTATGAGAGTTACTGGCAAAGGTAACAAGGAACGGACCATTTACCTTAATAAATCCTGTGTGGCTGCAATTTCTGATTATCTAAAATATCGTCCTGTTGACGGTGTAATAGACAAAAATGCCCTGTTTCTGTCCAATCGACTTACACGAATTAATAAGCGTCAGGTTGAACGCATTGTGGATAAATGTCTTGAACGGGCTGGACTTGCTGGACAAGGATTTTCTACACATAAGCTTCGACATACAGCAGCTACACTTATGTATCAATATGGTGATGTGGATGTCCTTTTATTAAAAGAAATTCTCGGTCATGAATCCACATCCACAACCGAGATATACACACATATTTTAAACGATCAGCTCAAAGCGGCAGTCGACTCAAACCCATTAAACACTGATAACGATATTAAAGACTGACTTTTTTTTCCAGCATTACCAATTTAACACCAGGAATTCCATTAAACACACATTCTGACTTCCCTGCTTCCCTGAAGCCGTATTTGGCATACATAGTCCGAGCGGCTTTATTTTTTTCCTGGGTATCAATTCTTAAAACCGTACATCCTTTTTTTGCGGCGTAGTTTTCATAGAAATGGACAAACTCTGTAGCAAAGCCTTTTCTGGAGTAATACGGTGAAATTACAAGTGTGTGAAGAACCATAACCTTGGAGTCATCCGCAGTAAATTCCCAATCGCAATATTTATAGCTGTCAACCTGCTTTTGATTAATTATTGCGGCTGCGACTATAATATCATTATTCTCCATAACGAACAGTTCGTCATTTGACAGCGCCTGTTCGGCTGTGGATTTAGTTGGGTATACATTTCTTGCCCAACCTGTGATAATCTCACCGTTCTCCTCGGCAGTATGTATATCGTCGTATATCTTTGCAACGGCGTCTAAATCTAATATACTTGCTTTTCTAATCATATTAAATTTTACCAAGTCCGACCGTATATGTATCCGCCTTGCCAAGCTTTTCAGTTGTATATGTATTGATTATTTCTGCCATCTTTATGAATGAAACTGTCTGTTCATACATAAGCTCTGGATCGAATTTGTCCATCTCATGGTTTTCACTTTCAACACAGAGATAATCAGGTGAAGTTACAAGGGAAATTTCCGGAATGCCAACATTAAATAGGGATTGTCCTTCTCCGAAATGCAGGAAATTATGGCCGTGAAGAGTAACCGTACGAACCTTTGTTCTATCCTTTATGCTCTCCATATAGATTTTATCCATTGTGCGATTTCCTGTATAAACCTCTTCTATGTCAATAGGATTTGTGCACTCATAGTGACCATAGTAATCCTTCCATTCCATACATCCAAGATGCTCAGGAGTAAGACCTGCAACTGCCTTAATGTGCTCTTCTTTGCCATCCCACAACTCCTTGTGATTATAGAGCCACAGAGATGTTGCCTGATCTGAAATTGTACCAGGCGCCTTAAAACTAGGAAGACGGAAATGGCCACAGGTGAAAACAAAAATCAAGCTTCTTGCAGGCTTATGCTCCTTGAAGTATTTCATCATCGAAAGCATAGCTATGGGACCGTTTTCCTCAACACAGTTTACGCCGTCTGTATGGCTGTTTATAATCACTGCTTCTTGTGTATTTTCGCCCTCGATAATGGAATAAACTGTTTCACCAACTGCAGATAGCTGATTTTCAGCTTCCAAAACCATAGTGATTTTATCTTTGCGTTCACAGGCTTCAATTATTTTTTTGCCGTCGGTAGCATTGACCCACAAGGCAGGTATTCCCTGATAATCAAGAATGAAATTGAGATACTGACCTTCAACCATCTCATCGCTCATATCTTCCCAGATACAAATTACACCCTTAACGCCCATGTCTCGGGCTACCTGGAGGAACGGATATTTAATAAAGGCACTTGCCACAGGACCTTTGTAGTGTTTCTGCATTTTCAATCCCTTGGGAAAAGCTTTCTTTTGATTGAATGCAATTCCAGAATAAACGCTCTTAAAGTCCTTGACGGTTACAACAGCTATTTTTTCATTAGCTTTAAGGTAGCTGACATGCTTCCCAAGTACTCTTACAGGTTCTGCAGTAATGCCCTCAGCCTCTGTTTCGCCAGAATACGGAAACGGAGAGGATACATGAATCGGAATATCACCGTGTGTTGCATGGATTACGATAGAAGCATTCTTTGCCTGCCAGCGGTCGAAATGCTTAATATCACTTTGTGGTTCAAAACCCATAGCTGATATTTCATTTTTGATGTATTCGATAAAATCCAGATGTCCTGGTGAGCCAGTCGGTCTTGATCCGAATGAATTCATCTTTTTTACGCCATCAAGTAATGTTTCCGATGTAAACGGATAGTCTGACATTGTATTCTCCTCTAAAAAATATATAATAGCCCATCTATTATACTATAATTTTGAGAAAATGCAAGAGTTAATTTAATTTTTTTTTAATTCGCAAGCATCACATTTTTTCATCAAGAGTTTCAATCTCAATGGTAGAATTAGCAAATCCAAGACTTGCAAGTTCCTTTCGTAAATTCTCTTTTATTTGTGAATTAGGAGCATCTGACAGCAGTTTAACAGTTGCATAATTAGTCTTACCATCCAAACTCCACAAGTGCAATTCTTGAATTGCAATTACATTTGGAATTTTACATAGCATATCAGATATTTCTTTTGCATTTATTCCGTCAGGAGCTTTATCAAGGAAAATATTGAGAATTTCACGAAGATTTTTTGCAGCCTCGACGAACACGAAGATCGAAACACCGATTGACATTAGAGGGTCAATTATGGAAATGTCGGTAAATCGCATAATTATTGATCCGATTAGTACAACAATCCAGCCGAGGACATCCTCCAGCATATGCAGGTTGACCGCTCTTTGATTGATAGAATCACCGTGATGAGTAACAAAGGCAGCAACTAAATTAACAACAACTCCGATAATAGCGAGAATTATCATTCTATTATAGATTATTTCAGTTGGATTAACCAGCCTGTTTATTGACTGCCATACAACCAATATTGAACCTACAACTAAAATGATTGTAGTTATAAAACCGCCGAGAACTGAATACCTTTTGTAACCAAAGGTATGAATTGCATCAGGCTTTTTTTCGCTTTTCTTCTCCAGCATAAAAGAAATTCCGATACTGAGAGCATCACCCAAATCGTGTACAGAATCGGACAATATGGCTATACTACCAGAAAATATCCCACCAATAAGCTCAAACACCGCGAATCCTAAATTTAAAATAAATGCAATACCAATATTTATCTTTTCTTTATTCATAGATTGCCTCCAATAACTAGTTAGCAACTGCTAACTGCTTTATTATAGCAACAACCTAAGGATTTGTCAAGTGTTTTTTGAGAAAAAGAGGCGGCTCACGAGGAGTCGTCTCTTCTGTATTTGAATTAGTTGCCGTAAACCTCAACAAGCTTGAGGAGATGCTCATAGCGAGCCTTTGCGGCGGCTTCGTTCCTGTCGAAGAGATCACCGGCTCTATCCGGGAATTCTCTTGTGAGTCTTGAGTAACGAGCCTCATTCATAAGGAAGTCCTTATAACCGTCAGCGGGAGCCTTGGAGTCGAGAGTAAAGGGATTCTTGCCCTCAGCCTTGAGATCAGGATTATATCTGAAGAGGTTCCAGTAACCGCAATCAACAGCCTTCTTCATCTCGGTCTGGCAGTTTGTCATACCGCCCTTGATGGAGTGCATCTCACAGGGGCTGTAACCAATGATGAGTGACGGACCGTGATAAGCCTCTGCCTCTCTGATAGCCTTGAGAGTCTGGTTATTGTCAGCGCCCATAGCAATCTGAGCAACATAGACATAGCCGTAGCTCATTGCGATTTCAGCAAGAGACTTCTTCTGGATTTCTTTACCAGCAGCAGCAAACTGTGCAACCTGACCAATGTTGGATGCCTTGGATGCCTGTCCGCCTGTGTTTGAATAAACCTCGGTATCAAAGACCATTACATTGACATCCTGACCGGAAGCAAGTACATGATCAAGACCACCAAAGCCTATATCATAAGCCCAACCGTCACCACCGAAGATCCATACTGACTTCTTTGCGAGGTATTCCTTGTGTGCAAGGATGTCTGCTCTGTTCTCACAATTGCAATCGAGAGCTTCAAGAGCAGCTACGAGAGCATCTGTTGCAACGGCATTCTTGTCACCGTCAGCCATTGTGTCAAGGTAATCCTTGCAGGCAGCTTTAACATTCTCAGGAGCCTTCTCGCTGTTGAGAATAGCCTCTACCTTGGCAGCAAGTCTGTCACGGATAGCCTTCTGACCGTAGTACATACCAAGACCATGCTCTGCGTTGTCCTCGAAGAGTGAGTTAGCCCATGCTGGACCGTGACCCTTGGAGTTTACAGTATAGGGTGATGTTGCTGCAGGACCGCCCCAAATGGAGGAACAACCTGTTGCGTTGGAAATGTACATTCTGTCGCCGAAGAGCTGAGTGATAAGACGAGCATAGCTTGTCTCAGCACAGCCTGCGCAGGAGCCGGAGAACTCAAGAAGAGGCTTCTTGAACTGGCTGGATACGGCATTGATGTTAGCTGTTGTTTCAGGCTTCTCGGTAACATTAGCAACACAGTAATCAAATACTGCCTGCTGATCGTCCTGAGTTTCACGTGCAACCATCTTAAGGGAGTTGGTCGGGCAAACGCCTATGCAGACACCACAGCCCATACAATCAAGCGGTGATACAGCGAGAGTGTACTTGTAGTCGGTCTTTACGACAGGCTTCGGAGCATACTTTGTGTTTGCGGGAGCAGCAGCAACTTCAGCCTCGTTCATAGCGAACGGACGGATTGTAGCATGCGGGCAAACGAAAGCGCACTTATTGCACTTTGCGCAGGACTCAGCATTCCACTCAGGAACCATAACTGCAACACCACGCTTCTCATAAGCGGATGCGCCCTGGCAGAATGTACCGTCGGTATGCTCTGTGAAAGCGGAAACGGGAAGTGAATAGCCGTTCATTTTGCCAATGGGGTCGAGAATGCTGTCAACCATCTTAACAAGCTTTGCATCGCCTTTCTTAGCTTCTACGCAAGCATTGTCAACGGCTGTTGCCCAATCGGCAGGAACATCAATCTTAACATAAGCTGTAGCACCTGCATCGATGGCAGCTTCGTTCATCTTGACGATCTCGATACCTTTCTTCATGAACTTCTGGGCTTTCTCCTTCATGTAGCCGATAGCTTCCTCTTCGGGAAGAACCTTAGCAAGTGAGAAGAATGCAGACTGAAGAATGGTGTTTGTTCTCTTGCCGAGACCAATCTTACCTGCAAGGTCGATTGCATTAACGGTATAGAGCTGAATGTTGTTCTTAGCGATGTACTGCTTGCACTCTGCATTGAGCTTTGTGTTAAGCTCTTCGGGAGTCCACTGGCAGTTGATAAGGAATACGCCACCGGGCTTTACATCGTTTACAATCTTGAATCCCTTTTCAAGGTAGGAGGGATTGTGGCATGCCACGAAGTCAGCCTTATTGATGTAATATGGGCTCTTGATGGGCTTGTCGCCGAAACGAAGATGGGAAACTGTTACGCCGCCAGTCTTCTTGGAGTCATACTGGAAGTAAGCCTGAACATACTTGTCGGTATGGTCACCGATAATCTTGATTGAGTCCTTGTTTGCACCGACAGTACCGTCGCCGCCAAGACCCCAGAACTTGCACTCGATTGTTCCTTCAGCAGCAGTATTGGGAGCAGCAACCTCTTCAAGAGAAAGGTTTGTAACATCATCAACTATACCAAGAGTGAACTGCTTCTTGGGAGCATCCTTCTTGAGCTCATTAAATACAGCGAATACGGATGCAGGCGGAGTATCCTTTGAACCAAGGCCGTAACGACCGCCGATAACCTTAATGTCGGTTCTGCCAAGATTTGCAAGAGCAGTAACAACATCCAGGTAGAGAGGCTCGCCGAGAGAACCAGGTTCCTTTGTTCTGTCAAGAACGGCAATCTTCTTAACGGATGCGGGAATAGCCTCGCAGAGCTTTTCTGCTGAGAAAGGTCTGTAAAGACGAACCTTAACAAGACCGACCTTTTCGCCGTTTGCGTTAAGATAATCGATAACTTCTTCAGCTACATCATTAATGGAACCCATAGCGATGATGATGTTTTCGGCATCCTCTGCGCCATAGTAGTTGAAGAGCTTGTAGTTTGTGCCAAGTTTTGCATTGACCTTGTCCATATACTCTTCAACGATAGCAGGAACTGCATCATAATACTTGTTGCAGGCTTCCCTGTTCTGGAAGAATATATCGTCATTTTCATGGGAACCGCGCATAACGGGTCTCTCGGGATTGAGAGCTCTCTGTCTGAAAGCCTCAACGGCATCCATATCGACCATTTCCTTGAGATCATCATAATCCCAAACCTGAATCTTCTGGATTTCGTGAGATGTGCGGAAACCGTCAAAGAAGTTGAGGAAAGGAACTCTGCCCTTGATTGCGGCAAGATGAGCTACTGCACCAAGGTCCATAACTTCCTGGGGATTAGTCTCTGCAAGCATTGCAAAGCCTGTCTGACGACAAGCATAAACGTCACTGTGATCGCCGAAAATGTTGAGGGCATGAGATGCTACGCAACGGGCGGATACATGGAATACGCAAGGAAGAAGCTCACCGGCAATCTTATACATATTCGGTATCATAAGAAGAAGCCCCTGGGAAGCTGTATAGGTTGTTGTGAGTGCACCGGCTGCAAGTGAGCCGTGAACTGTACCGGATGCGCCGGCCTCGGACTGCATTTCGATAACATTTACGGTTGTGCCGAAAATGTTCTTAAGTCCCTGAGCTGACCACTGGTCGACATAATCGGCCATCGGGCTCGAAGGAGTGATCGGGTAAATGCCCGCTACTTCTGTAAACGCATAGGATACATGAGCAGCTGCATTATTACCATCCATGGTTTTATACTTTCTTGCCATTGATGAATTTTCCTCCAGTAAAATAATCGTGAATTTTACACACATTTATTAGTATACCACATTTGTTTAGAAAAGTAAATATCAAATTTTTAGTTTTTGAGATATTTTCAAGTAGTGTGATGTAATTTTTTTGGTGAAAATGGGGATAGTTGAATAAAATTAAAAAATATACTTGAAATTGTTTAAAAAAAGTGTTAATATGAATTCAAATGTAGTTTAAGGAGTTCTATTTATGAAAACTGCCAATTTTGGTTGTATAGGATTAAGCGGTAGAGGACACGGACAAATGCGTGAGCTTATGGCTGTTCCGGGTGTCAGAGTCGTTGCCGTATGTGATAAATATGAAGACAGAGCATTGCAGGCTCAGAAAACCGTCAAGGAGGACTCTGGCATAGATGCGGATGTCTATCTTGACTACAAGGAAATGCTCAAGCGTGATGATATCGACGCTATTCTCTGTTGCACCACTTGGATTACTCATGCCCGTATTGCAATTGATGCAATGAAGGCTGGCAAGGATGTTGCAATAGAGGTCGGCGGCGCTGCTTCAATTGAAGAATGCTGGCAAATGGTCCGCACAAGCGAAGAGACAGGTAAATTCTGTATGCTTCTCGAAAATTGCTGCTACGACAGAAACGAAATGGCAATATTCAATATGGTCAAGCAGGGACTCTTCGGCGAAATAGTACACCTTGAGGGCGGTTATCGTCATGACCTGCGTGATGAAATATGTCTGGGTAGAGAAAACCGTCACGGCAGACTTGTGAACTTCCAGCATAGAAACGGCGAGCTTTATCCCACACATGAAATAGGTCCTCTTTGCAAGCTTATCGGCATCAACAGAGGCAACCGTATCCTTACAGTATCATCCATTGCCTCTAAATCAAGAGGTCTTAATGTCTGGATGAAAAAGAACAAGGGTGAGGACTATGATATAGCCGATTATCCTTTCTGCCAGGGCGATGTTGTCACCACAATGCTCAAATGTGCAAACGGTGAAACCATAACTCTTCATCATGACTGTTCTCTTCCTCGTCCGTATTCAAGAGCCTATACAGTACAGGGTACAAAGGCTATGTATATGGAGAACGGCGGTATGTTTGAGGATACCGAGGAATTTCACGAGAAATATGGTCATGAATTTGCGCCAATATCGGACTATTATGAAAAGTATGATCATCCGATTTGGGCAGCCTATGAGTCTGAAAGTTCCAAGCATGGCCACGGTGGAATGGACTATCTCGTTCTCTCTGCATTTGTTGAGGCAGTTATAAAGAAGACCACTCCAACTATTGATGTGTATGATACCGCAACATGGATGGCAATTACCTGTCTCTCCGAGGATAGCATAGCAATGGGTGGAATGCCTCAGGCAATGCCAGACTTCACCAATGGTCTCTGGATTGAAAGAGAGCCATATAGAAAGGGCAAGTATTGTCTTGAAGAGGTATGCCCGTTTACCGATGATGACGAATAAGTCGCTAATTTAGGCTTTGTACACTTAATCAAAATTCCGGTCTGTAAAGGTCGGAATTTTTTACTTGACAAATCTTATAAAAAGTAATATAATATAAAACTGGTGATATTTGTGGATTGCGAAAATTGTGAGAACTTTGATTACAATGAGGATACACAGGAATATGAGTGCATGATGGATTTTGACGAGGATGAATATGCAGCATTTTTGACAAATTCAAAATTTACCTGTCCTTATTTCAGGATTAAAGACGAATATAGAATTGTAAGAAAACAAAACTGAGGTTATACGGATGTCCGAGTTTATAAATTACAACGGTGATACAATTGAATTACCTGAAGGTACGGACATCGATATGCTTCGGGATGTTCAGGATTGTGAATTAAAGATTTTGACCGAGCTGGAACGAGTCTGTAAAAAAATCAATATTCACTATTCTCTGGCTGGCGGTACACTCATCGGTGCTGCTAGACATGCGGATTTTGTTCCCTGGGATGATGATATCGATGTAGATATAAAGCTTCCAGAATATAAAAAACTGGTTTCCGTCATCCGAGATGAATTGTCATCAGATTTTGAGTTTGTTGATTACAATGAATTTGGCGAATATTTCTGTGATTTTATCCCACGCATATTTTATAAAAAGAGCAATACTATAAATTCTTTCAGCACAAACGGTACAACCGAAAATATTTGTAAAGACGAAAGAATGAATCGTGTTTTCATCGAGCTATATCCACTTTGTGAAACAAAAAAAGGTTTAGTCGTTCATTCACAAATATTATTTACAAAGGTTCTTTATGGATTGTGTATGGGACATCGTGCCCAAAAAAAGGACATAACGAATTATTCCCTGAGTGAAAAAATTTCATCGAGTATACTTTCCTCTGTTGGTAGTAAAATTCCATTAAAGACTTTATATTCAGCTTACGAAAAAAATGCATCCAGAATCACAGACGGCAAAGGTAACGCATACTTCAAACCCTCTGTACCGCTGCCAGTCCAGGAAAAAAATATTTTCGATAAAAAATGGTTTTCTTCTTACACGGAGCTGACAATCCGTAGTAAAACTGTTATGGTTCCACAGGGATGGAAAGATATGCTAAATACTTTGTATTCCAACTGGAGTAGTCTACCGCCTGTTGAGAGCCGACACCCCGATCACTTTGATTTGAAAAAAATCAAAATCTGGTAAACTTATACAATGAATATTATTATAATAATGTCAGGTGGTACCGGTCATCGATTCGGTTCCGAAATTCCGAAACAATACACACTGTTAAAAGGCAAACCTGTTATTGATTATGTGCTTGATGAGGCGCTTGCCTCAAAGGTTAAGGACAGGATAGTTGTGGTTATGGATCCAGAATACAAGGATTTTTCCGAAAAGCTTTCGGAGCAGACCCTTGAATTTGCAGTTAACGGACCGGAGAGACTGGATTCCCTAAAAAACGCCTTTGATTTTATAAACGAAAATCATCCAGATTGCGAAAAAATCGTTATTTTAGATGCAGTCGCACCGTTTATTACATCTTCGCTCATCGATATGTACTTCAAAAAGCTGGACACATACGATGCAGTTATTACCTGCCAAAAAATTACTGGTGCTCTCGGAAATTATTCCTATGACCCGCTTGACCGAGAGGATTATTATATGACTCAATCTCCAGAAGCCTTCCGGTATAAAACACTTTTACCTCATTTCAGAACGGACTTTCCGAGTCAGGAGCTTGCATGGCAAATGCCTCGTGAAACGAAGAAATTCCTGTATTTTGGTTTTCCGGAAAACTTAAAGCTCACCTATGCATATCAGCGTCAGTACGCAGAATATATGCTTAACTATTACGAAGAACAGAGAAATAAAAAATAAATGAAATACACACATAATAATTGTCCCGTATGCGGAGTTGAATTTACAGAAAACGATGATATTGTAGTATGTCCGGAATGTGGAACTCCTCATCACCGCAGCTGCTATAAGGATAACGGCGGTTGCAAAAATGCCAGCTTACACTCCGAAGGCTTCTTTTGGCAAAGCAAGGAGCAGCCGAAAAAACAAGAATCAGAACATAAACGTTCCTTCACAAACCATAATTCGGATGAGCCGAAGGTCTGTCCTGTTTGCGGACTTTCAAATCATCCAATGGCGAGCCGATGCCAGGGCTGTGGCTTTGGTTTTGAGAGAAATTCCGATATGCCAGAAGCTGGCGATTATCAGATGGGTCCAGTCACTGTTCACAGAGTGAGAATGGATGATGTCAAGATAGATGACATTCCAGCCCTGGAAATTGCAGATTATATTGGACCTACGGCACCAATTTATCTTGCAAAATTCGTCAAAATGGATCAGAAAAAGACGAAGACAAGCTGGAACTGGGTTGCCGCTTTTCTTGGACCTATTTGGGCATTTCATAAGGGTTTGTACAAATTCGGTATAATCCTTGCTGCTTTGTGGTTTGCCGCATCCTGCCTTACAATATCAAAATCCGATATACAATATTATGACAAGCTATTCGAACTTGTTTCAGAATATCAGGCTGGTGAGATTTCCTACGAAGATGTGCTCAATGCAGAAATTGATACCGAAGATTACAGCACACCGAATTTTGTAACTACGCTTCTTTCGTATTCTCTCCAAGCCGCAGGATTTGTTGTTTTCGGAATATTTGCCAACACCATTTATCGAAAAAAGATGGTTGGTGACATTCTCAACTGCAGAGAAAATGCCCACGATATGAAGACATACCGTGAGCTTGTCAAGCAAAAAGGTAAAGGAAAAATCCTGCCGGTAATCGGCTTTTTGGTATTTACCTTCTGTCAATCCTATTTATCTTATCTGATTATGAAGCTTATACTTCAATAACCTTGATAAGTGTTCTCCCTGTTTTGGAGTACGGCGAACAGGGAGTGATTTTTATTTTATGACTTCCCTGTCCGAGCTTGCCAACATTTATACGCAAGCCATCACCGTCGGCGTGTGAGTAGCTACCAAATACACATTTGGAATATTCAGCTTTTTCCGCATTAGTAATATCGATAATGTAACATTCGGTATAAAATCTGCCTTGAGCATCCGGAAAAACGATGGTTGTATCTTCATCGTTGTTTTCAACTGTAATATCTGCATCAGAAGGAAATTCTGGGGCTGTATCAATGGATTTAAGGTTGCTCCAGCCGAGGACAGCCTTCTTATTATTTGCATAGCACGGAATATAAAAATCCGCTTTGTCGAAGCTCTTGTGTGCCACAACATCGTATGAAATCAAATGGATATTGCCGTCCTTGTCAGTCTCAACAATTCTGCAACCTCCAGACTGTCTGTCATCCATATCCATATCGCCGGATATATATCCCATATTGCCTATGAGACCTGTAATACCACCACATCCTACAGCGGTAAAATTGCCTTGCCAAACAGAACGGGGATCAGCTATGTTGTAATGGCTGTGACCTGAGAAATCCACAACCTGTGGAAACTCATTCAGAACCGAACGAAGATCGGTATCCGCCCAGTTAATTGAACCATATATTGTACCGAATGGTGCCGGATGATTGAATACGAATACAGGCTTATTTCCAGTGTCAGCAACAGCAAGTCTTAACTGTGTACGCAGCCATTCTTTCTTACTCTTGAAGCTCTTGCCGTCTGGGTCATAAGACACCAGTATAAAATGATAGCCGTTGATAATTTCGTGACGGTCAACATAAGGATGCATAAGCTCCTTATATCTGCCATAGGTTATTGATGCGTCATAGTCACGGTACTTGATAAACTCGTGATTTCCCAGACAGGTCAAAACTCTTGTGCCTTTTCTAGTGTGGGATTTCGCAATGTCCTTAAACAGCAAAAATTCCCTATCGTCACCTGTAGTTGCAATGTCGCCTGCAAACATAATGCCGTCAAGCTTATTGTACACGGGGTGATTTTCCGAATAGGTATAGCAGTCCTCGAACATATTCGCAAGTTTTATTGCATTATCCTCATCCGGTTCACCGTTTAGGTGTACATCGCTCGCCACGGCAAAACGCAGAACTGGAACAAAATCCTCAGGTACGCTGGGGATTTGATTTTGTATACCCGATGTGAATGTCTTCAGGGGATCGGACAGAGCAAATACCGAATTAAGTACCTTGCCTGTTACCAAATATTTTTTATTATCTAATGTCATATTGCCACCTCTGTGGGATATTATACAACGCATCTTAAAATTTATCAAGTAAAATTTCAAATTTTTTTCAAATAGCTTGACAGTGTGAAGAAAAAAAGTTATAATGGGAAATACAAGAGAGGTAAAATTATGGCTAACATACCAAACCAAAAAATCAAGCTCTTAAAATTATACGAAATTTTGAAACAGGAAACAGACGAGGAGCATCCGCTTACCACCAACCAACTTTGCGACCGTCTGATAAACATCGGTATAAGCTGCGACAGAAGAACACTATATAAGGACATAAAAATTCTTAAGGATAACGGTTATGATGTCTTATCCTATCGCAAAGATCACGACAAGGTTTATTGTGTTGCAGACCGCAGTTTTGATGTTGCTGAGCTTCGTATTTTGATTGATGCCGTACAGGCGGCTACATTTATCCCTGAATCAAAAACAACGCAATTTATATCCAAAATTGCCGATTTGGGCGGAAGTAACAGAGCGGATATTCTCATGCGCAATTCGGCTCGATTTGGTAAACATAAACACGAAAACGCCTCTATTCTTTATTCTGTTAATGACATTCAGGATGCCATTGCGAAAAAGAAGAGAATAGAGTTTATATATTTTGACTACGACGAAAATCACAATAAGGTTTACAGAGGCGATAAAAAGATTTACTCGATGGACCCGCTTGCACTTATATTCAATAACGACAATTATTATCTTGTTGCTTACAATCCAAATCATGCAAATACAAATAATTACCGTGTTGATAAAATGGAAAATATCGTAATTACTGATACAGAAATTTGCGAAGAGGCAAAAATTGAAGGCTCGGAAGAAAAGCTCAAATCGAAAGTCGAAACGGAAATTAAGATGTATTCTGCGGAGATTAAAAAGGTCACATTGGTATTCGATTCAAAAGTAATTTCAAATATATTCGACAAATTCGGTCCCGGAATAAAAATGCTCAAGCTTACCGACACATTGCTTGCTGCGGAAGTCAACGTGCAGACGAGTCCAACATTTTATGGATGGCTATCTGAATTCGGCGGAAAAATTACCGTATCAAGCCCCCAGGATGTGGTAAATGACTACAAAGAGCATCTTGAAAAATGTATGACCGAGCTTAAAAATTACTTTTAATTAACCGTCAAAGTTAATTCAAGCTCCTATGAAAATATTCAAATTCCGGATATAACCATCCGGGATTTTATCATTCAATTTATATGCCGTCTCTTCAAGGTTATTGTCCGCAATCTTTAATCCGAGACGATTTATCAGGTCTTGAGAAATATCCTCAATAATTTGGATTTTTTTCTCAGTTACCTCAGGATTTGTATGGTCGGCAAGAAGGCAGAAGGACAGCTTATCGGCGACTTCACGGCAATCGCTTATTTCACGCAATGCACGAAAGCTCCATTTATAGTATGGCTTGTATTTATTATTGAGGAGAAAATACACCTTTAAGCCCGCATTGACAAATTCGTTTATAGCCAGAGCCGCAGCCTCAATTTCGCCGTGCTTTATGGATCTTTGGAAACTGTATTGCCCGGATTGTGCCATAATGAGAATATTACCGGCAAGTCTTTTAAGTTTTATATCCTCAGGCATATTCACAATGCGGTTACGAATTTCCGTAAATTCACCGAAGTTATCAAGAAAAACTTCACCGTTAACAGCCTCTGCAAGAGCCTCATCCGGAATGGACAGCCATTCATTTATTGTAAGCATTCCGTCGGGTGTGCCAGTTTTTTCTGTGTAAAAATCAGCAGTCCGAATACATCCGTTTCTGTTGCCACCAACTGGGGATAGTTTCAACCGCTCCAGTCCCATAAATTCCTTGGGTAGCTTTGCATACATCCGTTCAAGGAGAAATTCACTTCGTCTGTCCAGAACATTTTCATCAGGGAGAAAAATACAAAAGCCGGGCTCAAAATCGTGATCTCTTGAAAACTCATCATCAAAGCCGAATCGCTCAGATCCAGCGCCCACAAATCCGATTGCAAGATAGGGTAAAATCTCAGAAAAATCCTGTTCCAATGCTGGCTTCCCATAAATTTTAAAATATTCCCGTGATATATCAAGTCCGTTCATATATATCCTCAGCTCGTTTCAGAAGCTTATTTTTTGTTAGGAAGAATCCGTAGTATCCGAACACTGGTGCACACTTTTCGCAAACGAAAGCATAAAAGCCGTCATACTGACGTACACTGTCCAATAAACTCTCCGCCTTGTCAAGGTATGTATTCACCTTGCCCTCAACATTTTCATAACCATACTGCGCCGTAATCATATCCGCCATATTCAGATATGTAATTGCAAGCTCGGTTGCGGAATTACTTTGATGTTCAAGTAGTTGTATTGCATTGTTATAAGCATTGTCCGCCTCGTCATAATTCTTCTGTCCCACAAGAGCGGATGCCATATTATTATACAATGCCGCAAGTCTGTCCTCACAGGATGGTAAATTATTTAAAACATTCTCCGCACGTTTGTAAAGGGAAACGGCATCATCAAAAAGTTCGAAGGCATTGTATCCCGTAGCAGCGTTGATAAATGATGTTGCGCCGATGAGGGTATTCTGCAATTTGAGAGCCTCAACCATCTGCAATGTGGAGTCAATAGCCGCCAGACACTCCATTTTACGGTTAAGCTTCCTGTACAACCCGATTTTTTCATTGAATAGTGAAAGACTTCCCTGATTGTCGCCGATAGCTTTTGCCTCAGCAATCCAGTTGTCAAGGAGTCTTTCGGCAAAATCAAAATCTTTTTTACTGAATGCCTCATCAAGCTTTTCCAGAACTCTTGAAATTGGTATATTCGCCTTATCGGTATTCATACATAGAGGACACCTCGGCTCCTCATAGTCATCTTTTGATATAATCATTTAAATCCTTTTCCTTTTTATGTTATTTTAATTATAACATAAAACATATGATTTTGCAATACAAAAAACGGCAGAAATTCTACCGTTATTGTGAGTGGATTATTTTTTTAAGTATATCTTTTGCTTCTTGGATTTTTGCAGAATCAAATGGTAAGCCGACAATGGCAATTTGATTTGTACAAGAGGCAATATTGTCATAGTAAGAAATAACCGACGGTTTGCGGTAATTCTCAATAGGATAACAAAGAATACCAAGCTTGTTTTTTGATGGTGAAAATGAACAATAGGCAAGTAGCTGATGCAAATCGTGTCTATGTGAATTTTTAAGTTCCTCTGAATCTGAATCGGTATTTAAGAAATGTGACTTATATTTAGCATCGCAAAAAACAAGCATATCACCAATTCTTACAACCGCATCCGGCTCCAGGTATTTTAGTCCCCATGACGGAATAAAACCTTTTCCCGTAATCTTATGATTAGAATAGCATATTCCCGCTGATTCCTTAGCAACAAGTCCTAACACATACTGAACATATCTTTCAAAAAGCTCTGCAATGTCTATTCTCCAAGCCATACAGCAGTCAGTGTTTTTTCGAAGTATAACATTAGCCTGAGCCTTTGTCTGCTTAATTATTGCAGGATCGGAGAGGTGCACATTCACCGAATCACATTCCTTTTGTGGTATGTTCGTTAACTCACGCTCAAGACGAGTAATTAAATCTTTGTATTTGTATTTAATTGATGTAGGTGTTGAACTGCTTTTTATATCTTCGCATGCAATTCTAAATGCATAGATAAGCTGTTGCCATTCTGTGTGATTTTGTGAGAGAACATTGTCATGCGTGGGATAGCGCAAGGCTTTAATTGGATCTGCAGAGTCAACGGAATATTTTTGCCATTGTGTGGATGCTTTTGGGAAAGAATATATTTTGTTTTCAGAGGCAAATTTTAACCATTTTTCCCTATTTGATTTTTCGAATAATTGAATATATTTCACCGACTCAATATACATCGGCGGTTTCAATTGTTCAGGTAAGTTAAGTGGAGTGTTGTCCATATATACAGGCTTAACGGAAAATTCAAGGACTCCTAGCAAATCTGTAAGCCTTGTGTAAGCCATATTTGTATTTGCATATCTGGGAATAACTCGTAGGTCTTTGTGGGCAATTCCATCATAAGGCATTTTTATAGGTACAGAGCCTACAAAACGTCCACTTTCAATAGTCATTGAAAAATTGCCGCCTGTTCCTTCGCAGGTTATTTTTAAATCTAAAAAATCTAAAACAGGTTTATTCAGTGAGATAAATTTGCGAATAGATGAATCAAGATAGCGTTTGTCCTCTTTTTTGTCGAATAAGCATTCATAGATGTCTTTCTGTGAAAATGTTATCACAGACATACATTGCATTGAGACAAAAAGCTTATTCATTACTTAAAAATCTCCTCATTAATCTCGTCACGGAAAAAACCAACAAAATCATCCTTCGCTCTTGTCATAATGCCATTTATCAAATACTCTTTGACAAGAGGCATAACTTCATATTTCAGACGATTTTTTATGATAGCTTCCCTGTTTGCAGTGTCACGGGCAATAAAGTAGGCATGTCCAGGTTGAAGATTAAGCTCATCATCAGTGGCGTATTTCTCGAATATTTCTGAAATTTTATCAAACTGTTGTTTGGCAAAGTAATATCCGTAATCGGGTGTGATTGTGTGTGGAGTCATGGTATACCATGCAAAACGTCTGCGTAATGCAAAATCCACTACAGCAAGGCTCCTGTCAGCGGTATTCATAGTCGCAATGACATATAAATTTTCCGGAAGTTTTGATAATTTTAGTTTAGGAGTAACATACACCTCAACATTGCTGTCTGCCATAGTTGGCTCAAAGAGATAAAAAGCCTGACCTAACACATTGGAAAGATTAGCTCTGTTTATCTCGTCGATAATAAGATACACCGACTCATAGGGACGATTATTTGCTCTCTCAATTGCTTTAACGAAAATACCGTCATTTTGTGTATATAAAAGTTGATTTTTACTGTCCACATTTGGCAATATTCCGTATACAAAATCAGCATAGGATGTCTCCGCATGAAACTGAGTAAAGAACACATTTTCGGAATTTGCATTCTCGGTCAACAGCTTTGCAAGACGTGTTTTACCTGTTCCGGGTGCACCTTGAAGTACGATATATTTGCGCTCCTCCAACAGATTTTGTACTTCTGAAAATTCATCTATTTGTGCATCTTTGACTTGAAGAGCGCTTTCTATATTTTTGGCTGCTTTTTGGGATGTTGACTTCCAATTACGGATAACGGAGCCGTAAAGAGCAAGATATATTTTAATTATGTCTTTTACAGAATCATTCGATGGAGAAAATACAGTACATGCGAGAATAACGTTACCATATTGTTCGCAGGTCTTTTTTTAGGATTCAGGTATTTCAAGGCGTGAGAAAAAACTTTTTATTCCGTCAACGCTTTCGATATCTAAAAAATCATTTTTTATATAACTGTTATCTATTGTGGAGAGATACCTTTTGAATATTCGCTGTGTGCCGGGTAAGGTTACTACATCATAATCGTTTTTATATCCACAACTACCAACAATGAGTGAAATAATCCACTTATCATTATCTGCGTTGTCCTCGTTGCTGGGGAAAATAACGACGGAAGTGTCCGAATATACACCGCTCGGATCCTCACCTTCATTTATACATCCGAAATACGCACCCTTTTCGGGAAATGTGTTACCCTTATTTTCGGATACGTATTTTCGAAATACATACTTATTGTTGTTTCTATATACTCCACCAAAATCCGATATTGTATCGGTGAAAAATTCAATATAGTTTTTATCTGCAAATGAAGAATACATATTTAATCAATTCCTTCAAAAAAATCATTATAATTACAGTCGTAAATTGCCTTTAATTGACGAAGAACACTTATACGGACATTCAGCTCGCCATACTCATATTTTGCATAGGTAGTTCTGCCTATGCCACAGCCTCGTCTTTGTAATTCAGCGCAAAGCTTATCTTGTGAATATCCGTGAGATATACGGAGTTTTTTCAAATTATCACCGATACAAATATCACATTTGATTTTTTGTTCCTCCAAAGCTATCATCTCCTTGACCGTCATACATTTATCATTATACATCATTTGTCAACAAAAAAGTGACCGCTATACAGGTCAATTGAAAATTTTTTTTAAAATTATCCACAGAAATAAAAAAGCTGCAGGTTTTGTCCCGCAGCTTCTTTATTTGAATTAGTTAAACTTGAAGGAAGCGAAAATATGGTCAACGATGATATGTATAAGCTGGCGGACATAGTCCACGAAAGTTAGCTTCGTGCCATTCGGTCTGTCATGTCTTGCACAGTCCTCGCAGCCGTGACCAAGATACGTATCGCAGTTATCGCAGAATTCATCACCGTCAACATCAAAGTGTTCTACACATCCGGTTTCGGGAACCATAGGAATTTCAACGGTGAACACATCGCCACATCTGTCGCAGGTGTACTGTCTGATTCCTGTACTTGTCTTCGTGGGAGCCTTAATTACAACCTCGTTTGTCTTGAGGTGACCAAGAGACGCAATATCAGTTACATCCTTTGTATCGGTGTATTCCTTACCGCCGAAAATTACCTTTGCTGTATAGGTTGTGGTACCATTGTCAGTGCAGGTTGCAGGTGACTTTTCCGAACCGGTTACTTCAGCACTTACGATTTCAAAATGTGTACCATCATTCTGACATGCGAATGTAATGGAAGCGGTTTTGCCGTCCTCACTCCATGTCCATAAACTATCAATCCAATCGTGATGCTTTGCCGGAATATCCTGAACATCATTTGTATCGGTGTACTCAATCTCGTTGAATGTCGCTTTAGCCGTGTATGTTGTAGTGCCATCCTCTGTGCATGTGGCGTCAGTTTTAATAAAGCTTTCTACTTCTGCTTCAAGGGTTTCAATATGAGTACAATCATTCTGACAGGTGAACTTAATCGAAGCGGTCTTGCCATCCTCACTCCAAGTCCATTCGCCGTCATTCCAGTCATGACCAAGAATTGCACCATCTGTGTAGGTGAACTCATCGCTGTCACTCTTGAGCTCGCAACGAATACATGCATAGTAGTAAACTGCCTGTTCGGTGCAGGTTGCAGGACTCTTCAGGTAGTCGTCGCTTACAATCTTCTTTTCGTAGGCGTGACCGATTGCTGTGCCGGAAGAAATTTTGCATACAGTACAGATTGAAGGCTGATCGCAGGTTGCATCTGCCCAGGAGTGACCATTTTCTTTAATTTCCTCGGTGTAGGTCTTTCCGCATCCTGTACGCTGACAGGTGAAAGTCTTTACGCCCTTTTCTGTGCAGGTGGGCTTTGTTGTAACTAGGCCATCATTCCAATCGTGGTCGAGAGCATCTCCGTATTCGAAGGTATCTGTCTCACTTGCAAGTCCGCAGGCTGAACAGGACTTGTAGTATTTAGCCTTTGCAGTGCAGGTTGCATCGCTTACGAAATACTTTTCATCTACTGTTTCGGCAGTGAAATCGTGTGCCTTCATTTCGCCAGTGGTGAATGTTTCGGTATCACTTGCAAGTCCGCATACTGAACAGGACTTTTTGTAAACTGCAAGTGCGGTACATGTTGCATCGCTTACGAAGTACTTTTCATCTACTGTTTCAGCGGTGAAGGTGTGTGCCAGCATCTCGCCGGTGGTGAATGTTTCGGTATCACTTGCAAGTCCACAGGCTGAACAGGATTTCTTATATACTGCAAGTGCGGTACATGTTGCATCGGATACAAGATACTTTTCGTCTACTGTTTCAGCGGTGAAATCGTGTGCCAGCATTTCGCCAGTAGTGAATGTTTCAGTTTCGCTTGCAAGTCCGCAGGCTGAACAGGATTTCTTATATACTGCAAGTGCGGTACATGTTGCATCGCTTACGAAGTACTTTTCGGCTACTGTTTCAGCGGTGAATGTGTGAGCTTTCATTTCGCCAGTAGTGAATGTTTCCGTCTCACTTGCAAGTCCGCATACAGAACATGACTTTTTGTAAACTGCAAGAGCAGTACAAGTTGCGGATGATACAAAGTACTTTTCGTCCACTGTTTCGGCGGTGAAGGTGTGAGCCTTCATCTCGATGTCTTCGCCCTTGGACTTTACGGCATTACAGCATTTGTAAACCGTATCGCCGGTATAGCCCTTTTCGGTGCAGGTGGCGTCCTTTGCGTTGCGGATTTCCGTTGTATCCTCGTGATTTGTAGCATCAAGTTCGCCGTAGAACTGCTTGCAGACATCGCATACAGCCTTCGTTTTGCAGGTGGCAGTACCGCCATTGTGAGCAGCATAGTCACCGTATTCAAAGGTTTCCGTACTCTTTGCACCGCATTCACAAGAATAGAAATATGTTGCCTTTGCGAGGCATGTTGCGGATGTATTAAGATAGTTTTCTGTTGCGACCTGTTTATCATAGGTGTGTGAAAGCTTATTGATGTCGGATGTGTATGAATATCCGCAGGAGCAGGTGTGCTTCATCGTACCTGTCTTTGTGCAGGTAGCCGCCGTAACTACGGAATCAGTATAGCTATGAGCAACTGGAGTATAAACAACAGTATAGGTCTTATTGGCTGTTGCCACAGAAACAGTGGAATCCCAGGCACCAGTGTAATGGTAGCTTGAATCATAATCCTTACCTGGAATTACAGGAGCGGATGGCATAGAACCAGCTGCTACGGACTGGGTTTTAAGTACTTCACCATCGGCGGACTTGAATGTAATGTCATATACTCTGACAAGTCCATCGATAGCGTTATTGAGATTATCCTCTGCTGTGTTGAGCTGTGCTTGAGTGGGTGTTACCAAATTATAAGCAGTAACAGCACTTGCAAGAGCAGATTCATAAGCCTCATAGGATTCAGCGGTGTATTTGCTCTTACCAAGAATTTCAGTATCTATAGCAGTCTTTAAATCAGTCTTATCGAAGGAAATAAGCTTGATTTTAATCTTCTGACAAGCATGGATAAATGTTGTTGCCGAATATGTTCCATCCTGCGCCAAGTCCGTCCAGACGGAAACGGTAATAGTTTTTTCCTGACCTGCAGCCGGCACATTACCGTAAATATATTCATCGTACTATGAAGGTATGGCGCATTTGTTCACAAATTTTTGTTCAGGAGCGGAGGTAGTATAGCTGGAATCATCCGTATATATACGGTAATTATGAGTATCTGAATAGATATTCTGAGTTACAACATAAACAAGCTTAAAGCCCTTTTGTGTCGTCAAATCAGAAAGTGTTTGAACCTTGTTGACATCGCAATAGAAGGTAGCTGTGGGCACGGAGGCATCAGATAAAATACGAGTCTGTTCAGTATTATCTGTACCCCAGTTAACAACAGCATCTGCCTCGTCTGCGCCATATACATAAATATCATTTGCGCCGGCAACTATATATGACCAGTTGTGCGATGATGTAACACCAGTGGATTTATTTGCATAGGATGTATTGATTCGACACAGCTTGGAGATGGATTTATTGATTGCTTCAGCGGCATCATTTATCTCGTCTTGGGTCGGATTTTTGAGAGCCTTTGCCGAGTTAACTGACTGTGTTACTGCCGAAAAGTCCTCATAATCAGATTCATTCAAGGCAGCTGCAGCGGCAAGGGCATCATTAAGGACAGAAACATTCAAATCATCCCTGCCCTCAAGAGCATCAATTGCATTAAGCAATGCTGTTTTGGCTGAGTCAATCTCCGTCTGAATGGCCTTATCGTTGTTCTTAACGCTATTGGCAGTAGTAAGAGCAGACTCATAGGCGGAATATGAAGACGTAGTATAAAGGCTTTCGTCTGCAACAGGAGTATTAATTGCAGAATTGAGCTCAGTTTTGTCATAGCCGACAAACCTGAGTGTCAGTCGCTGTACTACATCAATAGGTGTGCTGCTGCAATTTGAGGATGAATAGATATAGTAATGCAGAGCGAGATTAACATTGACTGTCTCACCCTTTGAAGGTGCCGGACCGTTAACGGTAAGCCAGCACTCTTGGTTCAAGTATATATCGTTCCATTGCGCAACACTTTCACAGGTGGTTGAGTATCCTGAGGTCTCACTGGTAAGGAAAAATCTCATGGAGTGAGAATAGTCAACATTCGTAATAACGAATTGAAGTATAAAACCCTTTTCGGCTTCAAGCTGTGAAATTGTTGAAATTTTGGAAGTATCCACATAGTAAGTGGCAATTGGTGCATCAGAGCCTGACATTTCTCTGAGGTCGCCACCTTCATAGTTGGTAGTGAAGGTATAACCCGCAGTACTAACCTCGTCTGCGCCGTATGCAACAAGCTTTGCACCTCCGAGAGTATTGCCAGACCAATGGTGCCAGCCGTCCACATAGGTACTAAGGCTACCTGCTGAGCCCACAAGTGAAACAAAGGGAAATGAGCAGATAATCATAGTAAGACTCAGTACCAAGGATAGAGTTCGTCTTATTCCTGTTTTCATAAGAATCTCCTTCTTATATTAATTCCAATATAAATTTTAACATAAATTCAAGAATTTGTCAAGTAGTTATCTAAAAAACCGCAAGCAAAATGCCTACGGTTTGGAAATTATTTATTCAGGAGAGTAATAAGGTCACCGACTGTTTTGATTTTCGGAAGCTCCTTATCGGGGACGGAAACATTGAATTCCTCCTCAATGGCGACGGCGATGTTCATCAGGTCAAATGAGCTTGCGCCTAAATCGTAGCGGAGTGCCGAATTCTCGGTGATGGTTTCCGGATCTATTTCCACATAATCACAAATGATTTCTCTGATTTTTTCAAGCATTACATTACCTCACGCATAATCTCACCAAGAGTTTTATCCGGTGATTCAATACCTGCCAGCATAATTTTTACGGTAAGGTCGTTGAACGCCAGCATCTCTTCTTTTGTGTACATATTCTGTCGGTGAATGTAGGAGAACTTATATTCGCCAGTATAGGGATCCTTAAGTGTAACCGTATATAATGGCATACAATAATGTCCCATACTGTATCCGCCGAACTCAAATTTTCTTCCGCCGAAGGAATTTTGCGTCAAGGGTAGATATGAGAACATCATGGAATTTACGGACTCAAGAGGAGTTATATGGAAAATCTTCAGCTCACTTGCACGGATTACAGTAAACGGAGCATCACAGTGTCTGAACAGGAAGCATTGATTTTCGGATATTTGCTTAATACCCTCAGCAAAGGTTATATTCTCTGGAATTGATTCACGCCAGGGCATCGGAGAGGCAAGAGTTCCGCCCATATGTTTTTCACGGACAGTCCGTCTTCTTGGGCTTAATACCCACAGGAAGGTGTCGTTCACATGCTCATTAAGAAGAGACAAGGCTGTGCGGTATCCCAGTTGAATTACCCACTCGGGACTGAGGTGATTTTCTTCCGTATAAGTAGTGATTTTATCGGATATATCGGAGGGCATAGAGTATTTTGTAAAGAATGTCTTGTCTCCGATTGGTAAATAGACAAATGGAGCCTTTACTTTTTTGTTAAGACGGAGCTTCCTTGAACGGTTAAGGGCTTTCATTCCGTTTGCACCGCAGAATATAGGCTCCTTGTCACGAGTAACAAAGTCCTCGAGAATTTTACCTTCTCTTTCTATTTTCTCCTTGTGCTTCGGGTCAGCCAGCTCTTTTTTTATAAGCTCCTCGTAGGATGCCATGGCTTTGGGCATTTCGGTACCGTTTACAAGGCTATCATATACACTCATTAAATCGGCAAAGAAAATGAATGTTGCGGCTGCATCCATAATCATATGAGATGCATTTATGTATATGCCGGATTTACCGCCTTCACGGAAGAAAATAATTCTAAAGGTTTCGCCGTTAAATACATCAAGCTTAGTGGAGGCATCAGCATCAAGATAGGCTTCCCTGTCTTGAGACGTTTCAAAGTCCTTGATGATGATTTTATCAAGTTTGTATTCTGGCAGAAAGAATTGCTTAACCTTACCAAGCTCACGAAATACACGAAGTCGCATACAGTCATTCCGTGCAATTTCGATATTTACAGCCCTAGCAAGAATTTTGAAATCCAGCTCATCATCGAAAGCAACAGAAAATGGTATTTGGGTTGTCTGCATATGGAGGGTATACTTCCACATAAAGCAGACCATTTCCTGTGAATCAATTAAATTGTATATCTGAACACCCTTTGGCGGTTTCATTTTCTTTTCCTCTATTTTCTAACAATCTTGCCTGTGGCAGTTTTCGGCAGCGGTTCAGAGCGAACAATAAACTTCGATACTGTATGGGAAGGCAATGCGTTTTCGTTGATTTTATCCGTGATTTTGTCAAGCTCTGCCTCGACATTGGAAATACCCATTTTTTCGGCGTAGCTCATATCAGGATAAATCTCAGCGATTATCATATCCTTATCCGCATAAACAAGAACCTCATTCACAAGAAGATTTTCCTTGTACTTTTTCTCAATTCCCTCCGGTGAAACATTCTCGCCGTTGGAGAGAATAATGAGATTTTTGACTCGTCCAGTGATGAAGAGCTGACGGTCTTCAGTAACATAACCGATGTCACCAGTTTTGAGCCAACCGTCCTCTGTGAACATATCAGCGGTCATATCTGGCATCTTATAATAACCTATCATTCGGCAGGGTGTATTTACCTGAATTTCGCCGTTGTTAATTCTAACATCACAGATATTCATAACTCTGCCCACAGAGGCAGCATCGGTATCGAAATCCGGAACAGTTATCTTGCAACCAGCCTCACTCATTCCATAGCCTTGACGCAAAAATATACCAAATTTATCGAATTCACGGCAAAGGCTGGGATCAAGATATGCGCCACCGGCAAGCATCATATCGAGATTGCCACCGGTGACACTCTTTGCGGCATCTATGGGTGACATATCGGGATTTTTGGTCATAACCGCATTAATCCGGGCAAGCATTGTCTGGACAATCATCGGTACAACACGCATCTGATGAGGCTTGAAAATTTGAAGATTTTTGAACAAATCACGGACGGAGCCGTTGAGACAAAGAGTATTGCCGTGGCAAAGCGGTCCGATAAAGTCCGAAACGAAGCAGAAGATGTGATACAGAGGAAGTACAGATAATATAACATCGGCACGTGTAACAATATCGCTGTATGGCTTGAACATGGTATTAGCTACAAGTGCCTTCTGGGAAAGCATTACGCCTTTGCGGTCGCCTGTTGTACCAGACGTGTAAATAATGAGAGAACAATCCTCTGCGTCGGAATCTTTATCTGACAAGGAAGCGTATTCGGATGTATCGGAGTATTTACTAAGTAGTGCAGCAAAATCATCCGTATTGCCAAGATTGAAGGTCTTGATGTTTGCGATACCGGCAATACTTTCATCGATTCTGTCGGAGAACTCATCCTCATAGAGCACGCAGTTTATGTCGGCAGCTTTAATCAGAGCAGCAACATTTTCAGCTGTGGAATCCGGCGCCATGGGAATAGCTACATTACCGCTGATAATGATACCTGTAAGCGATACAATATATTCGTAAGAGCTTTTGCTAATAATCGCAATATGCTGTTTTTCAGAATAAGTATCACGCAGGAATCGACAAAATGCATAGGCATCGCTACGAACAGCAGAGAAGGACTTCTCTATAATTTTATCATCACGAATGAATTTAATGAAAGCTCTGTCATTGAATTTTTCAGGAGCTTCATCTAAAAGCTGACGCAATGTAGTGGTTTTTATCGGGTCCATACAATACTCCTAATTTTTTAAATTTTATTAATAATAGCACGAAAATATTAATAGAATATGAACTCAGCATTAAATTTCATTTAAAATTCAACGAATAATCGTTTTTTTGTTGATAGAATAAAATTATTAAGTGCATTGATATATATTTGTGCAATTTGTTATTTTTCAGGGCTTGATTTTTTTGAGATTTTCTGTTATTATAGAAAATGAAATTTGGATTTATTTTAAAAGGAGGTTCCATCACTACGTGAACAAGTCATACATTGCAATCGATCTCAAATCATTTTATGCCTCCGTTGAGTGTGTTCAGCGGGGTCTTGATCCATTGAATGCAAATCTTGTTGTAGCGGATGAAAGCCGCACAGATAAAACAATTTGTCTTGCGGTTTCACCTTCTTTAAAAAAATATGGTATTCCCGGAAGAGCAAGATTATTCGAGGTAAAACAGGCTGTTCGTGAGATAAATGCTGTAAGGCGGACAAGGGCTCCAAAACATACATTCACCGGCAAATCTATTTTTGCTGACGAGCTTGAAAAGAATCCTTCATTGGAGCTTGACCTTGCTATTGCAAAGCCACAAATGGCAAAGTATATGCAAATCAGTAATCGCATATTCTCCATTTATCTTGAACATATTGCACCGATGGATATTCATGTATATTCTATAGATGAGGTATTCATCGATGTCACAGGCTATCTTGGTACATATCACACGACTCCCCGAGAACTTGCTATGAGGCTAATTAAACAAGTTTTGGCTGAAACTGGCATCACAGCAACCTGCGGAATAGGTACAAATTTATATCTTTGCAAAATTGCAATGGACATTGTTGCAAAGAAAATGCCGGCTGATAAGGACGGCGTCAGGATTGCGGAACTGGATGAATTATCTTATCGTAAGGAGCTTTGGAATCACAGACCACTGACAGATTTCTGGCGAGTCGGCAGAGGTATATCAAAAAAACTGGAAGCTCACGGAATGTATACAATGGGCGATGTGGCAAGGTGCAGTCTGACAAATCAAAATTTACTCTACAAGCTCTTTGGCATCAACGCTGAATTACTAATAGACCACGCCTGGGGTATTGAGCCATGTACAATAGAGGTGATTAAGTCATACAAGCCGTCAAGTAATTCTCTGTCCCAAGGGCAGGTTCTGCCGAAGGCATACAGTTTTGAAAAGGGTAAGCTCATCGTTAAGGAGATGGCAGATCAGTTAGTATTTGATTTAACAAAGAAACATCTTTTGACTGATCAAATGGTGCTTACTGTAGGGTACGATAAATCCGCACTTATGGAGTACGAGGGCAAGCTAAAAAATGACCATTATGGCAGACTTCTTCCGGAAAGCGCCCATGGTTCAATAAATCTTGGTTGCAAAACATCCTCTGCAAGCTTAATTTTGGAAGCAATTACAGACTTATATGACAGAATTGTTGAACCGGATTTACCGGTCAGACGAATGTATGTGGTTGCGAATCATATTTCAAACGAGATTTCCGAGGAAAATTACTGCATTCAAACAGATTTATATGAGAATTTTGAAGAGGAACAAAAAAAGAAGTCTGATGATTTTAAAGAAAAGAATCTGCAGGATGCCCTGGTTTCAATAAAGAGCAGATACGGTAAAAATTCAATTGTTAAGGGAATGAATATGCTTGAAGATGCAAAGGCGATGGAGAGAAACGGTATGGTCGGAGGTCACAAGGCATGAATTACGATGATATAATTGGTCGTGAAAGGCCCGAACCATCAAGGCAACGGATGAGTCTTCATGACAGAGCTGCACAATTTGCGCCTTTTGCCGCATTGACTGGCTTTGAAGAACTGATTGAAAACACCGAGAAGTTTTCTCAAGAATATAATCTTCATTCAGATGACGAATAAAAGCCTTGACAATCCAAAACAATTAAGTTATAATGATTATTTGGAGGTTTCTATATGAGTAATTTTGAAAACATTAAGTCAATTCTCCTGAAGGTATGGACATTGCTCACCGTAATATTCACAGCGCTTACATCAATAATCCAGGGCACACCTGCCACAAGCGACAAAATCCTACTTATAAATGAATCGCAATATGTTTTAGACTCCGCAATTGTCGCAGGTCAGGGTCTTTCCGCAGACGATGAATATATCTACACATCTGGCGCTGTATCAGCTCTTTATCTGGGCGGTCTGGGTAAAATCGACAGATCTACCGGTGAATTTATTCAGAAAAACATCGGCGCAATTCCATCGGAGTTCACTTCAAAGGGCTATGATCATATAGGTGGCATATCCGTTTATGACGGCAAAATTTATGCCGCTGTTGAGGATAAGGCTGAGGAAACACCTCTCGTGCTAATTTATTCATGTGAGGATTTGAGCTACACTGGTGAATACTACGATATGACCAACGATGTACTTGACGACGGTATTCCGTGGCTCACAGTTGACGGAGAAAACGGTTATCTCTACACTTCAACTTTCCACAATGCAGAGGAAATCTGCGTATATAAGCTCGCCGATATGAGTTTTTCCCATTACATCATTTTGAGCGAGCCAGTTGATAGAGTTCAGGACGGTGTATACCTCGACGGCAAGCTCTACCTTAACCTGGACCCAGACACAGATGATTACACAAAAACCGTTGCCGTAATCGACATTGCAAGTGGCAAGGTGGAACAAAAAATCACACGCCCTGTTGCAGGTATCAAGACAGAAACAGAGGGCATATACGCATACAAAAATGCGGATGATGAAACTTCCCTGTTAATCACAGACTACGACAAAACAGTTTCAATATTTATGAGAGAGTATGTATTAAAATGAAAGCAATAGTAACAGTTCTCGGAAAAGACAGAAAAGGTATCATCGCAGAAGTGTGTCAGCTTCTTGCGGAAAAAGGCAACAATATAGTTGACATCAATCAGACAGTTATGCAGGGCTTCTTCACAATGACAATGCTTGTGGACACCTCCGATTGCACAATCTCATTTGACGAGCTCAGCAGAAGTCTGTCTGAAAAGGGCAAGGATATGAATTTGAATATTCGAATCCAGCGTGAGGACATATTCACGGCTATGCACAATCTATAAGCTCAGTAACGAGGTAGTTATGCTTAATCATTCCGATATAATTAGTACAATTAAGATGATTGACCGCAGGCATCTTGATGTGCGTACAATCACCATGGGTATTAACCTTCTGGACTGCTGTGGATGCAATATTGACAAGGTTTCTGACAGAATTTACGACAAAATCTGCCGCAAGGCTGAAAATCTCGTAAAAACAGGCTGTGATATAGAAACGGAGTTCGGCATACCAATTGTCAACAAGCGTATTTCCGTAACGCCGATTTCACTTGTAGGTGCTGCATGTAACACTGAAAGCTATGTTCCACTGGCGATAGCTCTCGACAAAGCCGCCAAAACCTGTGGGGTAAACTTCATCGGCGGATTTTCAGCCCTTGTTCAAAAGGGTATGACTGATAGTGACATAAAGCTCATAAACAGCATTCCCGAGGCGCTGGCCTCCACAGATTTGGTATGCTCCAGCGTAAATGTAGGTAGCACAAAAAGCGGTATTGATATGGACGCTGTCAAGCTCATGGGTCAAATCATCAAATCCACCGCAGAGCTTACACGAGACAACTCCGGACTTGGCTGTGCAAAGCTTGTTGTATTCGCAAACGCCGTCGAGGACAATCCCTTTATGGCAGGTGCATTTCACGGAATCGGTGAACCAGAATGTGAAATTAATGTTGGTGTCAGCGGTCCTGGTGTTGTACATCATGCAATAAAAGAATGCGAAGGCAAATCCTTTGACGAGCTTGCGGAAACAATAAAAAAGACTGCATTCAAAATCACAAGAATCGGTCAGCTTGTTGCAACGGAGGCTTCGGAAAGGCTGGGCGTACCGTTCGGTATTGTGGATTTGAGCCTTGCGCCAACTCCGGCAAAAGGTGACTCGGTTGCAAGAATACTGGAAAGAATGGGACTCGAGGTCTGCGGTACACACGGCACAACTGCTGCCCTGGCACTTCTCAATGATGCAGTAAAAAAAGGTGGAGTTATGGCATCAAGTCATGTGGGAGGACTTTCCGGCGCATTCATTCCTGTAAGCGAGGATGAGGGTATGATTGCGGCTGCTAAATCTGGCGTCCTAACTCTCGAGAAGCTTGAAGCGATGACCTGCGTTTGCTCCGTAGGACTTGATATGATTGCAATTCCTGGGGACACATCCGCAGAGACAATTTCCGCAATTATAGCTGATGAGGCTGCTATCGGTGTAGTCAACTGTAAGACTACCGCTGTTCGAGTTATTCCTGCCGTGGGCTCAAAAGTGGGCGATATGATTGAATTTGGCGGACTTCTTGGCGCAGCTCCCGTTATGCCTGTACACAGCGAAAGTTCTGCTGACTTCATAAATCGAGGTGGCAGAATACCTGCTCCGATGCATTCATTGAAAAATTGATGAACGACTATACCAAAATCGGTAAGGTTATTGTGACAACAAACTATATTCTGCGGACACTCCGTTTTGTCGCAATAACCACCGTAATCATTATCGCAATTCTTCTTGTACTGCGATTGTTCGATATTTCAATACCACTGTGGTCCGCACCGATTATTGCCTTTGTAATTCGAATTGCATACAGATTACTGTGGCAAGGTTTCTTCCGTCTAATGATGAAATTCAATAGCTATAATGTCAAAAACAAATAAAATTCTATTCACCATAATTTCCGTAATACTGTTCATTCTGGCATTGATGATTGTTATCTTTGCAGGATTAAAGAAGCGAGCCGAAAATGAGGCTTTGACTACGGAAATACCCGTATCCACCACAACCGAAATTGCCACTACAGAAGCAGGAACTACCGAAATGCCATCAACAGAGCCTGCCGTCACTGAGATAACAATTTCATTCATAGGTGACTGTATGTTTGCCTCAAATCTTGAAAGCACAGCTCAGGGTAGTTTCAACGCCTACGCATCCGAAAAGTCTGCCGACTATTTCCTGGGTGGTGTGTCGGAAATTCTACTCTCAGACGACTACACCATAGCCAACTGCGAGTGTGTACTTTCTGATAACAACCTGTCTCCTAAAGCTCGCGAAAGTGAAGTCCAGTTCTGGTTCAAGGGCAAGGCATCCTATGCTGAAATATTTAAGGTCTCAGGCGTGGATTTTGCCGGTACGACCAACAATCACAGCTACGATTATGGTGTTGATGGCTATAACGATACGGTCGAGGCATTGACAAATGCCGGAATAACTGCAGGTGTTCGTGACGAGTACAATATAGTTGACATAAAGGGCGTAAAAACAGGTATATATGCCTGCTCGCTATATTCATACGACTATGTATACGATATTCTGGACAAACTTAACTCCATGAAAAACGAGGGCTGTGACCTTAAAATCATATTCTTCCACGGTGGTATAGAGGGTGTGGATACTCCTGAGGACTGGAAGATAAACGCCTGTCACACTCTTGCGGAGAACGGCGCCGATATTATCGTGGGAGCTCATCCTCACAGGCTTCAATTTGCCGAGGATTACAACGGGTGTAGTATTGTTTATTCTCTGGGTAACTTCTGTTTCGGTGGAAATAATTATCCGCACAACCGTACAGCGATATACCAGGCAACATATACATTAGTTGACGGAAAGCCCACCGACAGAACTGATACCATAATTCCCTGTTATGTCTACACTGGCAGCGAAAATAACTATCGTCCGGAAATAATCACCGACGAAGAGACAAAGCAGGAAGTCCTGGACTTTATGAACACTCCAACATATTAAATACAAAAAAGGTTAACGAATAGCTCGTCAGCCTTTTTTATATTTTATAATGTCAAGAAACCGTTTTTGAACACATCCGGTAAGACAAAGCCTTTTTCTCCCTGGGCAAAAATTACATAAATACGATTTTGGATATTATCAACTTTTGCCACGGTACCTTCGCCGAATTTCTTGTGATAAACCTTGGTACCTTCCGTCACAGCGGTCAAATCAATTTCTGGTACTACCTTCTCCGGTTTTGCAGGAGTTATCGGTTTTATCTTATCAGGCTCCGTTTTGATTAAGATAACCGGTTCTGATTTGACGGTTTCCTTTTTCATAACAACCGGCTTTTCAACTTCGGTTTTTACCATGGAGGACTGCTGACTATAGTACAGCTTATTGTACTCCTCTCGTCTGACGACAGTATCCCAACCGCCGATGTCATCATTAAGGTGCTTATCTATACCGGTGTATGAAAGGCTGGAGTCCTCGTAGCGTTTGAACTTAAAAATCGCATCATTCATTAAGCTACTGTTGAAGACGCCAAGAGAACAAAGACTGTCAAAGTCCTTCACATCAAGGCCGGTAACGATTTTGAAAAGTCCCGGTTCCAGCTGAGTAATAACATCCTTAAGTGTGCTCTCACGATAGTCGGTGAGATACATAAATACAGGCACTCTTGTGGCGAACTTAATGAGCTTCTTCTGTATCTGTTCGCGAAGAAATTTATACTCCTTTTCCTCATCCGTAAGCTCTTTCTTTTCCTTTTCTGTTTTCGGCTTGTCGTCCTTCTTAGCCTTCTTGACCTTTTCTGACTTATTGATAATAGTTTCAATATCCTGATTAAGTGAACGGAAGTCCTCAATCTTCATCAAGGCATCCATAGCCTCGGGATTATTCATAAGTCTTGTGAGGGTATCATTATCCACATTGACAAGCAGAGCTGATTCCCACCTGCGTGCAAGGAGCGTAGCCGAAGTGCCGGCAAAGGCAATGTCAAGCACATCCTGAGCGTTAATCTGCTTCATTGTGGAGCCATCGTAGGCAAGCACCGGCAAAAAGTGAATAAACTCAGCAACCTTCTTTTCGGGATTAGGCTCATTAGTATTCAGTTGGCAGGAATAATCCGAAATCTGACGAAGAGCTCTGTCCAAGGCAAAGTCAAAGACGTAGCATTGCTGTTTCATAATTTCCTGCTCGCCCTGGTCTGTGGCAATAGTCCAGGGTGACTGTACACGGAAAGCGGTCTGGAAGTATGTCTCGGGACTTTTCAGATTACGCAGCATAAACACGCCTGTCCAAGGACGAACTGTGACGCCAGTAGTCAGCTTTCCGCAGGATAAAGTAATTGTTTTAGTGGCAAGCGGATTGCCCATTGCCTTCCGGACAGGAGTCATAGCCTCGAGGCCGATACCTGCCTTTGTTCCGGCGCAAGGAATAATTTCATAATCCCGGAAGAAATTATCTTTTTTCAGCAGATTGTACATTGCATAGCAGGACGCAACATTGGGCAAAAACCACAATGTATGATTCAGTATACTAAGCAGTCTACTGTCGGAAAAAGGCATAGCCGGGCGTTCATTCTTTCCCAGCTTCATATCGTCCACATTTGAGGGCAGATATGAGCCACGAATAAGCTGTACCCATTTATTTACCTCATTTTCATAGACAAATCGTGAGGTTTCGGGCTTATTTTTTTCTGTGGGCTTTGCGGAAAAGAACACATTCAAATCGAACTCATCAAACTCACCAGCCTTTGCAATCTGGCTGATTGCGTCGGGAATACGATAAGTCATCAAAACCATCTTAGGCAATGCGAGATATGGATTATTCGGACCTACCCAGTCGTCCTTTGCCTTCTGTTCATCGGAGTATGTCCAATTATAAATCTGTTCCTCGATAAATTCACCGGAGCCAAGAGCCCTAAAAGGTGTACCAGAGAGGAAGAGATAATGTGCTGTGGTAATTGGCAGGAAGGTTTCATTGTAGGCATTGTCAGCCTCGTTCTTCTTGTATTCCTCACTGTCGAAGTCTACTTCCGATTCTTCATCGGTATTTTCAAAGAGCTTCTTTGCGTTTTCTTTCCATGCGCCGAAATGATACTCGTCAAAAATGACTAAATCCCAGTTAGTACTGTGGATAAATTCATTCTTCGCTTTAATACCGCCATTTTCGTTTGTGCCCAGCAAATCCTGAAAAGAACCGAATACCACGATTGGACGGCTCTTGTCTGCGTTTTCATACTGGGCATCTATGGTGATATGGTTAATTTGGGCATCCTTATTGGATATGAATTGCCAGCCTTCAAAGTCCACATGGGTACGCAAATCCTCATCCCAGGCAGATTCAACAGCCGGCTTGAATGTTAGCACCAAAATTTTCTTAAAGCCCATATTCTTTGCCAGCTGGTAGGCTGCGAAGGTCTTGCCGAAACGCATCTTTGCATTCCATAAGAATTTCGGAGGCTTACTGGGTTCAGCCCGTTTTTCCTTCTTATAGTACGCCATAGTACGCTTAACGGCTATCTCCTGTTCTGGACGCATCTTGAAGTCGGCGGAGCGATTTTCCACATTTTCATAGCCGTCACGAACAGCAATAACAGCGGCTTTAACATCCGCAACGGAGCATCTAAACCACTCCTTGCCAGTATTGTGTTGCAAGAAGCCTTTTCTTTTGAGTACACCATGAACTTCGTGATCAGTAAAATATGTACCGTCCGAGCGTATCGCAAGCTCATCCAGCAGGATTTTATATGAAACACCGCTGGTTTTAAGCTGTTCATCAACACGGGTTTTCACATCTCTTTCGGTGTAACCAACCTTGATATAACCCTGGTGAGAATTTACGCCCAACAGCTCATAGGCATATATTTTCGGGATAACCTCCGGACGAGGTGCAAAGAATTCATTCGCCATAGTTATTACCTCTATAATAATCCAGCAGAATACTATTGTTTTGATAATACATATCGGAATTATAGTTTTCGATTTTATCAACAAGGATGTTTGAATGTAACCTGATGAGAGCGGAAATCACATCCGTATTTTCCTCCTCAGCAATGGAAAGAACCAGCCTCTTATACACCTTGCCTATATCCCAATGTGTGGGCACATTGTACATACAGGTATTCACATTATCGAAACTTCCCTGTTGTATATTACATTCGCTTATAAAATCGTCGCTTACATCATCTATATTGTCACAATGATATACATCTGCAAGATCGTATATTTTCTCTAAATTTTTCCTGCCAAGAGCATTAACAATAACCTGTGGTTTGTTTAAGGTTTTCCGGGCTATATATTCAATCAGAGAACAGAGAAAGAACAGGTCGTTTTTCTTTTTATCCTCTCGTCCAACCATTATCATTTTCCTCCTCATAATATTGAAATGAAATACAGTCAAGAGATTTTTCGGAGCAAAAAGCTATCTGCTGTGTTGGATATTTGAATTTTGTCATAACCCAGAATTGTTCTCTTGTAATTTCGCCATCGACAAAATCCGACACATAATTATAGATTTGGTCATCCGCCATAGGTCCGATAACAATATCATAGTTATGAGAATTTCCAAATCGGCAAGAAACTATAAAATCAAGCCATTCTTCGGACATTGATGGAAACTCAATAATGTTCAAGCCCTCATTAGGCAAAAAAGAATACGCATTAACAACTGGAGTTGAGAATCTCTTTGCCCATCGTTGTGCTTGTTCTTTTATTGTCGTGCAATAAAACGCCGTGCCGAAATCCTTGGTATTTCTGCCTTGTATGATTTTAGGAGTGAGTATTTTTTTATTGCTACCGTGATATATCATAGCTTTTGCCATATTTATCTCTTAATAGTTAATCAGTTTCACCGTCGAGGCGGATTCCGCAACCTCCTGACGAGGTGCAAAGAATTCATTCGCCATAGTTATTACCTCTTATTATGAAGCTCTTTATAATCCGCACGAAGGTAAATCTCCACATCATAGAAATCATATCCGAATTTTGTCAAAAGCATTCGCATACAACTTGCTATTTTATTTGCGCTAAAATTTGTCCAAATATAGATATTAGTATCCTCGAATTTTTCATTTCTTGGGTCGCCTCTCTTATCAAATGCAGGCGTGTATGAAAAGACATTATTTTTTTTGTTATAAAAATCCGGCGATTCTGTAATGGACATAAATTTCTCTGGATCTTTCGCATATAAAATGGTACAAAGACAGAGCCAGGCGTCTTTCCAGGATGTAACATTGTACATTATATTTTCAAAATGGAATTTATCCACCTTACAATGTTCGAAATCCTCATCAAGATAATGCACTTCTTCATTATCAACGGCATATTTCGTATAATCGGGTCTGCTTACCGGTGTATTCACAACAGTGTCATCGGGAATTTTTTTCTTTGCTTTCAGAATTGTAATTGCCGAATTGCAGTCAATAATCTGTTGTTCAAGTTCCTGTAATACCTTGCAATACTCATTGTATTTGATACTGTCGTTAAACTTATGGGCATTTGACGCCTCGGTTGCCTGTTTTACAACAGCGTCAAGGGACTTTTCAATGCAGGTGTGCAGTAAAGTAACAGAATATGTCAGGTCTCTGGCACAGTCTGTATCAACTGCTGATACATATTCAAATATGTTCAGGATTTCTTCTTTGTTCATTATT
>R06__coassemble_36_pt1 | contig 55566 bp, 44 predicted proteins | sample R06__metabat2_low_PE_028 | metagenome-assembled genome bin R06 | reverse complement strand
TCCACGAAAAACATGGTATTCGTATAACCGTTTCGCTTTGCGTAGTCAAGAAGCATCTTCTTCTGGTTGGTGATGGAATTTGACTCGTCCTCTATCTGATGCTTTTTCTTCTTTGTCTTTTCATCGGGCAGATCGTCCTGCGACAGACGGCAATAGAGTGCCGTGATTTTGTTTTCCTGCCCGTTTATTATTGCTGTTGTCATTTTGTTTTAGTCTCCTTTCAGACAACCGGGCATAGCAAAGGCAACTATACTTTACTATGCCCGGAGTAATTTATCAATTCTGTGATTCAAATTTGTGCCGTAATAAAAGCTGTTCAAATTGCTCTAAAACGGTCTGCTTCCCGTTCGGATCGAAATGAGTGGACACTTCATAGAAAGTCCCGCCGATTTTCATAGAAAAGGAATCATCCTTTTTGCTGAAAATATCTGAAATAATCGAAGGCACGGGTAATGCTTTCACATTGGTTTTATCTGTCATATACAATATCACCTCCTCATCTTCCGGTTTCTCTCTGCCTTTGCAGATATTTCTGGTAATACTCAACGGCTTTGACGATATAATCTTCCTTTTGCCGGGCGGTATAGGAACTCGGGATTTTGCCCCGTAACCGTTCAGCCGGAATACGGAAAGTTTCACGCTGATTGGCTTTTTCCTCCGACATGATTTCGATGATGAAATCCTTGTCAAGCGTTCCGTCGCTTATGGCTTTGTGCATACGAACTGCCTGCGAGTACGACGGCGTACAGTCGTTTTGCTCGCACTGTTCGAGAACATCGAACTGTGACTGGTCATTGAGATACGACAATTCCACACCGACCGAGAATGCGATCTTGTTTTCATCCATCAGGTCAAGCAACTGTGGAATGAGATAGGTCAAACGGATATAACGGTGAATCTGCCGTTCGCTCTCGTTAGCATCTTCGCTGATTTGCGTAACGCTCCACTTCTCGCCAAGTTGGCGAGAAGTGCCCTGATGTGACAGTGCCTCCATTTTCAGCTTGTACGCAAACGCCTTTTCGGACGGTAAGATGTGTTCACGGTGCAGATTGCTGTCCACAAGCATCACGGCGGCTTCGTCACGGCTGATGGCATAAATCAAGGCAGGTACTGTTTCCAGCCCTGCCTTCTCTGCGGCGTGTAAGCGGCGGTGTCCGCTGATCACCTCGTATTCGTCTGTGTTCTCAATCGGTCGGACAAGTACCGGCTCGGTGATACCGATGTCCTGAATACTTGTAATAAGAGAGTTCATTTCATCGTTGTCCTGAACCTTGTACGGGTTTTCGTCAAACGGTTTCAGTTTTTCTACCGGAATATTTACCGGCTTTTTCATTGTGATTTTCATCTTGAAAGACTCCTTTCTTCAATTTTTCTTTCAAAGTTTCGTTCTTCTTTTACCAAATCAAAAAGGCGGGGAGACTTGTTGTAAATCTCCTCCGCCATCCTTAATTTTTTGCGTAACGGCGTAACATGCTCCGTTATCGCTTTGCGTTCGTCCTTGTATTGCTGCTTTTCCTCCGGTGTTTTCGCCCGACGGGTTTTGTTGTCGGCAATGGTACGGGTGCGTTCCAGCTCGGTTATCTCGGCACGGGTGGAATCTATAAAGGAAGAAATGTCCTTCAGCGTGTTCAGCTTTTCTGATTGTAAAAATTTGTATTCCGAGATATACTGCTTGATGTTCCTTGCCTCATACCGAAGCTCCGCCGACTGAATGAAATAATCCGCCGTCTTCTTTGCAAATTGAAATAATGATATGATAAGGCAGAAAATACCGCTGACGAAAATCTTTTCGGGATCATTGCTGTGTTCGACGGTGAATTGAAGTCGGCTCATCATAGATGTCAGCGGTAATTGCTTTACCTTGTACGGCATGTGAGTATTCCATATCAAACAATAAAAGTCGTCATTTTCTTGATTTCTTTCAAATTGTTCTTCTATCATTACTTTCGTGTAGCCGAGAGAACTGAGTCGCTTTGCTCTTTTCCAAGTTTTGTGCTTGACGGATGCTCTTTCCCAGTCAAAAGAATATCCGAGACCGTTTAACTGCAATTCAAATTCTTTCCATTCACTTGAATTAGTGATACAGTAGTCAATATCCTTTTTCAGCATATCCGTTCTGGTCATTTTGCCGTTCTTGTGTACCCACACCTCGTTTTTGTTGCCCGGTGTGTGAATGGGACTGTTCTCCAAAACCGATATACCGCGCTCACGGCAGATCTCATCCGAGACCTTCCGCATCTGCTCGTAATCGGATTTGTAATTACAAAACTTTTTACCGTCAACAAAGGACACGGCGTTCAGAACAAAGTGGTTGTGCAGATGGGTGGTTTTATCCAAGTGCGTGGCGACGACTACTTCAAAGCGGTCGCCCCACAAACGGTTTGCAAGCTCCATCCCGATTTCGTGTGCCGTCTTTGCATCGACCTCGTCCTGCTTGAATGACTGATACCCGTGATAGCAGACACGCTTATCACCGGATTTACCGAAACGGCGGCGGGTTTCGTTGAACTTCTGTATGGCATTGTCCGGTCGGCAGTTGATACCGTCCACATATTCGCATTTCTCGGTTTTCAACTCGTCTGCGGCATACTCCAATACATTTTTGACTGCGTGGAATTGCACTCTGTTTTCCTCCGTCGTCTTTTCGGGATTGCAGGCATAGGTGATGACATCCCGCACACCTTTTACGATAGGCCAGATAGATGTTACCGCCATTATCTGCCTCCGGGCTGAAACGCCTGCCACATGGCATCTTCAACTTTGTCAAGCTCGGCAAGGGCGTTGTTCAGAAGCATCACATCCAATTTCTCACCGGCGTTGGACATTCGGGTAAGCTGATTGATGTTGTTTCCGATGCGGCGGACTTCACGGATCAGGTCATAGAATTCGACGGGCGGCGTCGGGTAAACCTTTGAGCCGTTCAGTACCTTGCGGATATATGCTTCTCTTGTAAGACCGCTTTTCGCTACCTTCTTTTCGAGCTTTTTGAGTTCGTTCTCATCGAGACGAACGTTGATTTGATGATTTCTTTTACGCATAATTTTTTACCTCCATTTTTCATATTTTTTAAGGGGTTTCAGGGGATTTCCCCTGACAAGCGAAATAGACTTTGGGTTGCCAAAGTCGTTGCTTGCTAAGGTGTCGGACACGCTTCCGAAGAGAATAAAAAGGACGGTCTCAGCGTGCCGGACACCGCATAGAAAATACGGTATTAAAGCAGTTGATTCCGCCTTTTCTTCCATAATTGTATTCATAATTGTCTTACCGCTGTGAGCCGCGCCGGCTCGGCTTTTGCCTTCCATAACCGTGATTTGAGCCATATTCATCGTTTTTGGCTCAAAAGAATGCGTCGAGATCGGAAAGAACACTTGCCTCATTTTCTGCTTTCTGTTCTTCGGTCAGTTCGGTATCCGCCGTTTTGTATTCCGAAGAAACCGACTGAATGAAGGAAACTTCCGAAAGTTCTTCCCGTACCACCTGCCGGATATCATCAAGTGTGAAATCCCGTTCTCCGTCCTTGCTTTTCAGATAGTAAACCGCCGCTTCGATCAGAAAGCGGCTTTTCGTCTGCGCCTTTCCTAAACTGTTCATATAGTCGGCTACGGTTCTGTCATCAGCGTCGTCAAGGTCAAAGCGCACATTCAAGCGGTATGAATTGCTCATTTTGTTTCATCTGCCTTGCACTGTAATTCCGCCATATATTCATACCCTTTGGCGTTGGCACGGATGTCATCGACGAATTTGATACGGTCGGAGCTGCACTTATAGAAATTCCTGACAAGACATCCACCGCCGCCCGTTACATAGAGCGTCATCGTACCTTCGTCATATCCGTGCTCACGCAGACGGCGGAAAATGTCTTTGACATATTCGGTCGCTACCGCTTTGATGATTTTCAGATCAGCGGCGGCAATGTCCGCCGTACCGTTCTGCAATACCTCGTCGATCACAAGATCGTTGATTTCCCGACGGGTGCGTCGCATAAACTCCTCACGGATGGCAAGCGTACACTGATATGTGCCGTATTTCTCGGTAAACATCTTCTGACTCAGCGGTTTTCCGTTTGAGAGAAACAGCGTGTTCATTGTCCCGTTCCCGATGTCTGCCGCAACCGACAGTCCTTTCATCGTAGAAACGAACTCCGCAACGGCGGAATATCCCTGCGGATAAACCTTTACACCGGAAATCTTGATATGATAGTCGATGTGCTGATAAGTGAAGCTGACCTCCCCCTTTCTCGAAAGATAGGCGATGAAGTCCGATTTCTGTCCGCTTGTCCATGTCAGCGGAAGTCCTGCGGCGATAATAATATCCGCTTCGGTGATACTTTTGTCTTTCAGTTCGACGGCGACCGCCGCAAGGGTAAGCAGATAATAGTCCTCGTCTTTGATTTTGTCGGGCAGAAACTCCTTATGACCTTCGCCGATCAGATAGTACCTACCGTCATAGATCAGCATGTCTTTGGTAAAGATCGGCTCCTCGTCATAGCCGTCAATGCCCGCCTTGAAGCAGTGGGATGCGGTTTTGATATTCCCGTACCCGTGATCCACTCCGATGATGATTTTCTTCTTGAATTCTTTCATTCTGTTTTACCTTTCTTTCCGTCTTTCCGGAATGTCGATTTTTTGTTTGTTTTTCTTTTGCTTTTGGTCTGGGCAAAAGTTGCCCGGACCACTTGATACAATCATAGGCATCAGTCCTTTCTTTACTCGATATGGGAGTAGTATTTAATAAAACAAATCGGAAGCCCAGATGGTAAACCCAAGTGGTAATTGCCGATCTGTTTTTGTTACGGATAATACTAACGGGTAAAATTTACCCGTTAGCAACAATCGTAACACGACGGTTTCTTGAAAAGTCCGTTACGGATAGTGCCAAGTTGCAAATTTTGCAACTTGGGAACAAGTATAACAAAACCGTTACATATACTGCTAAAGCATCAAAATGATGCTTTAGCAGAAATCGCAAATAATGATCTCGATTTCTCTGCTTTCGTTACGGATAGTACCAAGTGGTCATTTTGACCACTTGGCAGTAATCGTAACAAACTCATTCTGCTTTCACCGTTTCGTTGCACATAGAGCTAAGTCCTCATTTTGAGGACTTAAAATCATCCGAACATTTTGTCTGTACGCTTTCTGACGGCAGGCATTACTGCAATATACGGCATCGGATCGTTTGGGCGTGAAAGTCTTTCCGCAGGTCTTACAGACCATATCCTTTCTCTTTTCCAACCGCTTTTCACGCTTGTGTTTCCAGAAGCCGAGATAGCAGCATCTTTCGTTGCAGTATTTCTTGCTATGAACCGTAGTATAAAAGACTTTTCCGCAACCTCCGCAGATGATCCGTCGAATAGGATAAACATAGGTATCCGAAGTGCCGGCTCGCAGGCGTTCAAAATAATCATCCCGCAGTTTTTCTTGGTTTTCCTGTTCCCAAAGACTGTTATTCCACATGGGTTGAATCCTCCTTTCATTTTGTTATGGAATACCGTGTTAAAAAAATGGTAGCAATATCCTTATTCTGATACTGCTTGAAAAATTCACAAATCGGTGATATAATATAAGCACTAATCTATCCGGAGGTGCAGTATGCCTCATATCCGATACCGAATACCCATGATTTCCGTCGCCGCCCTGACTGCATTTGCAAAAGAAATCGGCGAAGATGTCTTTTCATATACCCTGAACAAACTGGAAACCGATTCCGTTATTATGCGAAACGGAACGCCCTTGCAGGATGACAACGCCGTTTTCTTTCAGACGATGTGCATTATCAAGGGCGAGGAATATACTCAACCGAAAACGGATACGGTCATCGAAGACTTATCCGATGTAATTCTGTATTTTGATTTCGTCGGTATCTTTGATAAGCACTCGGCGGGACTGAAAAAGGCGATCCGAAGCAAAAAGGCGGAATCACTTTTCCGCCCCGAAGGTGTAACGCTTGATTTCGGCAACGGTCCGCACCGTTACCTTGCCTTTGAACGCTCTGCCAGTATGAGCCGGAACGCACGGCTTTCCTTTGTCCGTGAGGATGTATATGAACCGCTGAAACAACGGATCATGCTCGATCTAACTATCGGGAAGTGTCAGCTTTCCAAACTGTACGCATATAACGGTCTTATGTTTTCAAGCGGTATCCGTGCCGAGCTGCCGGAGATTTTCGATCCCAGTGTCGTTGTCGTAGTGGATAACCCGAAAGCCAAAAATGACCGAGTCAATGTCATTACCGTCGAAGACGAAGATCAAAAAGGCAGTATGCGGCACTATAACCGTACCGAAAAGGTCGCATCGGTAGAAATCACCGAGTTCGACGGCGAAGGACTGATCTCTCCCGCACTTGCCGAAAAGCTTGACAAAATCTGCTTCGGTCGCCATACGCATCATTCCTTTCAGATCCGTATGCCGTATATCAAGGGAATGGTTCACGAGGTGGATTTCAAAGCCGTTTACAAAGAGGCGAACTCTTCAACTATCCGTGATATATGGGGGAATTTCCACGATATCAACGGCGTGGAAATGATATTGACAAAAAGTCAGTTCAAGGGCTATAGCTGGCTTGACGATGCGGGAAAAGCGTGGGATTACTACCGTTTAGTATGTCAGCATTATCGCCATGCACTTTATGTCACCAATGTCAGCAAAGAAGCGCCGGAAGATACGACCGAATTGAACTATCAGTTCCTCAATACCATTTCCGTAACCGCAGAGGATTTCCGCCCCGCCGATCTGCCGTTCGGTTGGAGCGAAAGCCCAGATAACGATACACGGCACTGGCTGACAAAAGAAACGGAAAAGAGATATTATCAGCTTGTAGCGGATAAGGAATACCAATTGCAGCAGTTCAAGAAAACCTATCGTTTTTTTGATAAAAAGGACAGGGACTATTACCTCAGCAGTATCGTTTCAAAAAATCCGAAGTTTTTGGGTGAAAGCGCTTATGCAAAGCAGCTTGAAGTGATGGCGGATAAGGTTCTGAAACAGTATTCTGTCGGCAGACTGCTCGTTTCCGGCGATAACCGTTTTCTGTCCGGCGATTTAATAAAATTCCTTTACTACCTGCTCCAGCACACGACTTTCAGTTCCGATTTGCTTTCCGAGACATTCCGTAAAACGGAAATATACGCTCCGTCTGCCGTTTACGGTGAAAACGCAGAATACACGCTTCTCCGCAGTCCGCATATTGCACGGAACGAGGAAGTCATGGCAACCCCGCTTGAAAAGGTCGGATATTACCGCAATAAATATCTGTCGCATTTGTCGGATGTCGTTATGATAGATACCACCGCTTTTCTTGCGGAACGCATGGGCGGTGCCGACTATGACGGGGATATGGTCAAAACCATTTCCGATCCTATCGTCATCAAAAGCGTAAAGGGTAATTTTACACCAAACGAATACGATTCCTATTCCAAAGACAACAGTATGCCGCTGTTGCTGATTCCCTCCGCCGAGCCGCAGATCGCCGATGCAAACGACTGGAAAGCACGGATGGAAACGGTGAAAAGCACCTTTTCTTCCCGTGTCGGGCAAATCTCCAATGCGGCGCTCAACCGCAGTATTATCGCCTACGACGAAAACGCCGACAGCGAACTGAAAGAAAGATGCCGCAGGGAAACCGAAGAACTTGCCATTCTCACAGGTCTTGAAATCGACTCCGCCAAAAGCGGCATCAAGCCGAATCTTTCAAGTTATCTTGAAATGTCCGGCATCAAGCGGAGCAGATTTTTGAAATACAAAGATTTAATGGAAAAGGCAGAGCAAAAACGCAAGTGGTACGAGGATGATTTTGCCACGCAGTATAATAATTTCTTTGCCTCTACCGACTGGGACAGCGTGACCTCCAATGTGGAAAAGCTGCCGTATTTTGCGTATATGCTCAAGAAGAATACGCTGAAACGCAACTGCAAGATAGCAAAGCCGGAGGAGCTTTTCACCTTTGCCGCAAAGAAAGACTGGAAGAAAACGCTGAAGGCGGATATTCTCGATAAAATGAAAACGCTGATAGACACCTACAACAGTGCCATCCGTCGGCTGGGTGCGAACAAATATGCCGTCGTTTCAAAATCCAAGTGTCGGGATATAGACCGTATTCTGTATATCCGTGAGCAGGAAGCGGAATACGATTCGGACACCCTTTATGGGTTGTTTGTCGGGATGGATTCTGAAAGGATCAAGAGCATCCGCAAGGCATTGACGACGGAAAGATGGCATTTGCTTCCCGAAGAAGAACGGTATGTGTTCTTAAACAAGCACCTGCCCGAAGAACAGTTTGCGGAATACCATGATTTGTTTGCCGATTTCCGAAACGGCGGATACCGTGTGCTCGGCGACATTATTTGCGATATTGACGACGAGCTTGATTCGCTTGATCACAGCCGTCTGCACTTCGAGACCGATTCGGAAACGATGACACGGCTGATAAACGCTTACGAAAGCAAGCCCTTCGACAAGACTGACCGTGAAGCGTTGGCGGAGTGTGCCCGTGAGATACTGAAAGAGTTTGTTTCACCAAGCGAAGCCGTGAAATATGCTGTCGCTCTGAACAAGCGGAACTTTATGTGGGATGTACTGACGCCCGAAGTGGATAAATGGGTACTGAAAGAAAAATGACTGTAATAATGTCGGTATAAATGTCGGTATAAATCAATCAGCGAAAAGAGAAAAGTAATATGACAAACGAATGGGAAGAATTCCTTGCTTACACCTTGCCACCAAAATATGAGTGCAAGTCCAAGAATGACAGTTCTTATCTCGGGCGGTTTACCACCAAGATGATCTATGAGACCGTCGGCTTTACCCGTATATTCACGATCCTCTCCCGGGGATTTCTGTTTCATAATCCCGACGGCACTTTGAAAAGCGGCGATCCTTACAGCCGGGCGGACGAAGTACGGCAGATGCTCTGTGCGTGGTGCAGTGTCCCGGACAGCAAAAAAGCCACCCGTGAAGAGTGGCAATACACAAGTGATTTCAGAGAACTGCACGACCGTTTTCCCGATATGGTCGGTGAGGACGGCTACGGATGGTACGCACGGCACATTCACAATGCCGTAGATTTTATCCGTGAAAACGCAAAAACCGTGCGTAAAACATCATTGACACTGGCTGAGAAAATTGACAGCTTTGACGCTATGTGGCGGGATAAGGTCATTCACTATCTTGTTCCGATCTTCTGCAAAACGACGGAGGGCGAATTCTTCCTCCGCTTTGACGATTGCATTGCCGATGCGTTGGAGCAAGGACCTTTACGCACCGAAAAGCATGAATTGACCACCGAGCAAAAGGCATGGACGGATGAGGTCATCGGAAGCGTTGTACCAAAGAATGTTGCCTACACGCTGTTTGAATACTACCTTGCAAACAAAACCGACGAATCCGAATGGGTGATCCTGCCGCAGGTCAATTTTGATGCCTATTTCGGCAATATGAAGTTCAGCAAAACACAGCTTGTGTCGTTGCCGAGTGAGTTCATAGAACGCCGGCTTAATAACAATGGTGTAAGTATGTATAAGGTTATCATACCAGCAAAACTGTAATATTTTTGGGCGGTACTCTAAAGGATAGTTCTATGTAGGATACAGAAAGACGGTTTCATTCTCTGAAATATATTTCGCGGTCTTGCAAACCGTTTCTAGTACCATTTCTTCCAAAACGGCATTCCGAATAAAATGAATTGTGCATGTGCCACGATTCTCCTTGTAAGCGGAGTAGCGGAAGAACTCTTGATGCCCAAGTGGCAGGCATATCGAAACGGAAACACATGTAAAGGCGATTAGACTGTTGCAGGTAATGGAATACTTACGCATACCATTACAAATGAAAGACTTGCACGCAAGGGATACTTTGATATATCCGAAGCGTACAAGTCTCTGCACTCTTTATGATTGAACCGCCGTGTACCGAACGGTGCGCACGGTGGTGTGAGAGGTCGGCTGCTCAAATAATGGTGAGTCTCCTACTCGATTACCACATCCGTTTCGTTAGCATTCTCAGTTGCAGTTGTGACGCTATTCTTGTTTATTAATTCTTGAATAGAGAATCAATTTGAATTATCCCATAACTATTACCATCGTTTAAAACACAACTATTTTGAATATTATTTATAATTGCATCGCGTTCAAGATTTGGGTGAGCAGCACAAAAAGCCGCACAGATTACTGAGAAATACACAGCAGATATTGAGGAACCTGAAAAGTAATTGTCAAAAAGCTGAACATGCAAACCAGGCATCGTATAAGAACACTTTTCTACGCCCTCTAAATTCTTGTTTGTTCTTTTATAAATATCACATGGTAATACACTATAGGTGTTTTTGCAAAGGGCGGGGTACATCAGTCCTACAGAGGTGTTTCCCGCCGAACATATAACAAAAACATCGTTATTAATGATCTTTTCGTTCAACTCGTCGCTAAATTCAAACGCTTCAGATGTGCCAAGCGAAACATTAATGACTTTATGTCCTCTATCTATGAGCATCTCAATCGCACGTATCAGTTCATCGGTGGTATTGTTTTCTTCCGAAAGTTCAATTACCTCAACCTCACAAATTGCAGTAAGACGTGTAACAATCGCTTTCAGTAGATCGGTGTGCGTCACTTCTGTACATCCATCATCCGATATAGCCTTAGAAGCAATATCGACAATGCCAATCTTATATCCCTTATCACTAAGCTCCTTGTCCCAATTTTCGTAGTAACCAATAGCCCTCAAATCCCAATCCGTCACTGGTAAAGCTTCATCGGTGCTTGTGCAAGCTGAAAATGAAACAAGCAAAAACATTAACGTGGTCAGTAGTGAAATAACTTGCTTCATAAATCCCCCTCCAGTTAAATGATATTCGTTTATGCTTGTGAGCTTTTCACATTTTTACTGTCACTCAACGGCATTCGAAAGATCAATGGGAATTCTTAGTTCAACACTGTGCGTGTTGTTTGATATAAAAACAAATGTAGAAGAATCATCCAAAAGATATGGTATTAAAAACTTATAGTGATAGTCCTCTTTGCTTATCAAATAAACCGGAACTACCGTATCGCCAATCACAGTCTGAAAAGATGCACCCTCTATTCTTGCAAGAATGTTGCATTCAAAATAGGTGCTTGTTTTTCCGAAAATAATTTTGTTCAACGAGATTTCCTCGTAGTTTACACTTTTTTCAACTATATCAGCCAAAATCTCATCAACAGAAAAAGCATCTGTTTCATCCTCGGATCGAAAAGACAATCTTATATTATCAAAATTTGTCTCAGTCAACATATTGAAAATCAACAACTTCGTCATCATATTATCTGCCTCATCCACGCCCTCTACTGTCACAACAATATCAGGACAACGAATGATATCATCCGATAATAAGCAAAAATCGTCAGTGTTCGTATTGGTGATTACATCTCTATTTGATGCCACACATAGATAAAGTCTCAACCCATCATAATAATGGCCGGTAAGCGAAATTGAACTTTCCCCAATTGGATAATCGCATATCTGTAGCAATTTATTTTCGAAGACAAGTTGTGCTGCATAGTCCAAATCCATATTAGATACAGCAGAGTTCTGTTCTCTTTCGGGAGATAGGGACACCACTGCAGAGAATACCCCAGCAAAAATTATAATTGCAAGTATGGAGATTACAAATACTTTTTTTGATCGCATATAGCGCCCTCCTTGACAAACATAGAATCTACATTGTATATATGGTGGCGGTGGAACGCAATACTCGTTCCACCGCCACAGTCTAATTAGTAGAGGTTAGCTGGGCGCCATGCAACTGCTCCGCTTGCGACTGCAACAAGGTCGTTTATATTTAAGAATCCCTGATTTACATACCATTTAGCTTCGAAATTAAGTTGAATACACGAATATGTTGTAGAATAATTCCAAAGGACAACACCCGCAGGCAACTTAATTGTACTTACAGCAACCGGCTTGGTTGTTAGTCTTGTTAACGTTTTGCCAATTCTATAGTTCCACCCAGCCACGTTATACGAATAACTTTTTCCAGTTTGCCACTGAGGAACAGTTATTTCTACGTGGTCATAGGATGTTGTAACAGAAAATCCAGCAGAACCGCCCAACTCTGTTCCGTCACTATATGCGGCGTTTGCACCAACGGACAAGGTGACATCTGTCTTTCCAGAAAGATCAACCCCAGGAGTGTAATCACGCAAAATCATCATGTAGGTGTCGTTATTTACGCCCTGAGGAAAAGTGTAAAAACTAACAGCCAAATTATAATTCATTGCGCGGTAGTAGGTAGACTGATTCCAAGTAGGCTGCATCCACACATCAGCCATATATCCCCATTTTGAAGTAATTTGAGAGGTGTCCGAAAAACCAGAAGTTGCGCAATACAGCCGCTCAGCATATAAGGCGCGGGTCACAGCCCCAAGCTTCTTCAAAGTTGTGGTATCATCAGACGATGTACGCACGTAATAGTAGTAGTATTGCGTATCATAAAGCACTTCATAAGCATAACTAGAGAATGTCGACTGTGCACTGAGACCGTGATCTTCAACCTCTATTACTTTATTAACGTCAGTTGGCGAATACTCATCAAGGAAACTATCAACTGCATCCATCTCATCTGAAAACGAAAAGGCAATAGAATCTTTACTTATAATCGGCTCCGAAATCACACTCAATGAAGAATAGGTGTCATCCTGCACGCTTGAGGCTACACCCAAAGTAGCAGATTCGTCGTATTCCGAAATAGGCACCAAACTGTCAACAAACGAAACTAACTGTCGAACCATCTGTAATTTTCCATCAGCGTTTATGAACACGATGTAACCAAAAGTGCCGTCTCGGTTAACAACAGCACTATCACTACTTTCCCGAATGTAACCAGCACTATCATCGATACCTAATACACTTGATATAATCGAACGATTTGCAGAGTAGCCATCTGCGCGGAAATAGAACACTTTTCCACATCGAATTTGCTCAGCAACACTTGCGGCAAATTTGGTATTCTCCCACAATTCATCAAAATCAACGATGATAATAGCCGAATCATCGATAGAATTAGAATATAGCGCGGCGGTGTTTGTAGTGTTTATGTCAGCCTCTTTAGCTTCCTGCATCTTTGCTTTTTTGTCAGTAATGTAAACGCTATGCTCTAACGAATCTCTGTGTTCGTCAACATAATCCGTAGCTTGGGCAGACACTTGGATGGAAAATGTTGAAACAATCATCATAATCGCGACACAAAGCGCGACTGTACGTTTCTTGTTGATACTCATAATAGAAACCTTCCTTTCTAAGTTATAAATTGTTAGTTTGTTAATTCTAAAAACTGTGAATTAGAACCTATATTGTTAGCATAGCAACCTCTAAAGAAAGAGCACATAACCCAACTGATTTTCGTTGGCTTATGCGCTCAAATCATGGTAGATTAAATACCCATCTGTTTTAGAAAAGTTCCTCTTAAGGAACACGAGCGCCAAGCCATCCATTTGACAGAAAAGCAAAAGCATCTTCATGGTATTTGACCTCCTTCAATAAAAAATGCACAAACTAACCTTAGGGGATAGTCTGCGCACTATTACAACCGATATTTCTCGGAGAATGTGATCATCTTAACCATGCGGCAGACCATATTCTTCATCAATGATATTATACCATAAAATCGCAACCTTGTCAATATGTTTTGCAGAAATGGTCGATAAACTTGCAGAAATGGTCGATAAACTTGTGAATAATATCATTTAGTAAATTACTACCTTAAGTTCCACAGTGGAATTTACAGTAGGAGAAAAAACATAGTAGAATTATGTCCGAGAAGTGTTATGCATACAAGGAGGATCTGTTTTTCTTCTCTATTTACTCCACGAACATACTTTGCGATTCAGAAATTTGTTTCAAATTGGTAAGGCGGCAGAAAAACTTTCTGCCGCCCGAATTGGTTATGTATATATCATATCATTGTTGACAATCTCTGATGCTGTTTTCACTACTGCATTCATTCTTTGCACCCAAAGCATTTGATTTTCCGCTTTGAGTGTTTCCGAAATGCCGTCTCGCTCGGCAAGTTGCTTTACCAACTGAGAAAACATTTCCTCTGCTTGCTTGTCGATATCTACAAGGTAGTCATTCATCTTACCGCTGATGGTCAACTGGCTGAAAAGGGTACGCTTTGCCTTTCTCAGATGGTGACAGTGCCGTTGTCCCCAAACGCCGATTGGCTTTTCTTCCGGCAGTTCAATGTCGGGCAAAAGAAACTCGCCCTCACAGTGATATGTACCGCCCATCTGCTCGAATAATGATTTTTCCATTTCTGATTACCTCCTTACTTTGATTTTCTTTGTAGGTGCGTCAATGATTTTGAGAAGCAGGGCGGATACATCCTCAATGTGCTTTCCCTCGTCAATGAACATTGTCCGTGCCTTGTTCACGCATCCGACCAATAGCCGATATAGTAATTGTTCCGAAGTATAGAAGAAAAGTAATATACAACGAGAAACGAAAAGACTTTCAGGAAATCATTAGAACCCTTTGCAAATACAAGGGAGTAGAAATACTTGAAGGACATATGATGCCCGACCATGTGCATTTGTTACTGAGTATACCACCAAAAACGAGTGTATCAAGTTTTATGGGATATTTGAAAGGCAAAAGTGCATTGATGATGTTTGAGAAACACGCAAACTTAAAGTATAAGTTTGGCAACCGACACTTTTGGGCAGAAGGATATTATGTTTCCACAGTGGGATTGAATGAAAGTACAATAAGAAAATATATTCAAGACCAAGAGAAAGCAGATATTGCAATGGACAAGTTAAGCGTAAAAGAATACGCAGACCCATTCAGTTAACCCCTTCAGGGGTAGCCAAAGGGGCAAAGACTCTAAGGCTTGAACAAAGAGAAAGCCCGCGCCTTGAGACGCGGGTCAGTACTATGGGCTTATAGCCCTTGTGCAAACCACCCGTTTGACGGGTGGTTGTGATTGCTATTAACCCTAAAGCACACCTAATCGCCCACTCAAGATAAAATATTTTATGTTTCTCGTAAAATATTTTACTCAAAGCATTGACAATGAAGTTTTTTTGTGATATACTATGAGTGAAAACAAAAATTTCATTATTGGAGGTTTCAAATGAAAAACAAATCCTTAATAACATTAAGTCAAATTTCCATCGCATTTCTCTTTTTTGTCGGAATATGTATTTGCTTATGGTGGTACCCGTTTAGTATTTCTTTTAGCACGATTGGACTTGTTTCAGGCGAATCAAGCAGCTCGGTTCTTGTTGACCAAATCCAAACAATTGCATTTTGGTCGCAATTAATATTTGCATGGATTGCATCTGTTCCTTGTTTTGTGGCTTTGGTGCTTGGTTTTCGTGCAACTATTTATGCTAAAGGCGATGAGTTCTTTTCAAAGAAAAATGCGAAAATTTTCAAGATAATATCCGTAATGCTATTTATAGATTCTGTGTTGTTCATTATTGGCAATATTGTGTTTATGTTTTTGGAGTGGAATCCATTTGCTCTGATTTATTATGTAATTGGTGCGCTTGGTATTATTTTTGCACTGGCAAGTTGTTTTACATATCGATATTTAGAAAAAGCCGCATCGCTTAAGGAGGAGAATGACAGCATCTTATGATTATTGTTAACATTGATGTCATGCTGGCCAAGAAAAAAATGAGTGTTACTGAACTATCCGAAAAGGTGGGCATAAGCATGACCAACATATCGTTGTTGAAGAATGGGAAAGTAAAAGGTTTGCGTTTTGAAACTCTGGACAAAATTTGTGAAGTATTAGATTGTCAACCGGGTGATATTTTAGAGCGCAAAGGAGGTGAGTCCAATGAACAATTTTGATGTGTTGAGCAATCCACGCCAATCAAAAAAACATCTTAATAAAAACGGAGGTTACACATGAAATTTTCAAAGAAAATCATAAGCGCTATTTTAGCAATAGTACTGATCATTTCTTCGTTGTCAATTAGCGCATTTGCATCTGAGATCTCAGATAAAAAAGAAAATGTCCCCCTGTCCGAATTACAAGCTTCCGCAGATGACTTTATATCTTTTGTCACGGAAGAACTTAGACGTGAGTCGACTGATGTAATTACAGAATTAGAGAGTCTAAATGCAAAATATTCTGCACTTCTTTTGAATGCTGATGAAGAAACAGCAGGTAAGTTGCAGGCTCTAATTACAACTACAAATGAATTGATCCACGACTATACTTTTTATGAAAACAGTACACGCGGCAGTTTCCACCTGATTTATTCTGCAGAAGTTGCTGCTGCAATTTCAGCATTTAATCTTCTTGGTTATGATCTTTCAGCCGAATTGTTAATACACGCAAGAGATAACGATGCTCTTGATTCATTCTATTCACCCGTTTTGGGTTCTGATGTTACTGTTTCCAGTGTGTTTACAAATATAAAAAATGGTAGCACTAATTCGGGTTCGGCTTCTTTCCCTAATTCGGGTACAACTGATGAGAAAGATCTTTATTATTCAATTCATTCGTTCAACTATCGCAAGTCAAATAGCGGTCGAGTCGTAATTATCGAAGACCGATATGACTACGCACAGGGTTCTATGGGTAGTAGCATTACAGGAATGGTTGTTAACGAAATGTACAAAGCTCAAGAAGCCGGAGTAATCGTTCCGTACTATACCTACATAGTAGAAAAAACAACCAAATCTGCTCAGAATCAATTTGAAACCGTATCCATTGATTCTGTAGCAGAAAGAAGAATGTTATATCAAAATGTAGTTTTGGGACATTCTGAATACAAAGAATACACTATGACCTTTGACACATCGGGTTATAAGGTTTTCCAAACATTTGGCAATCTTGATACGAAAATAGAGATTTTCAATGCACAGGGCACTTCCTTAACCAATGGTTCTGGTGATGATAATGGATATAGTACCAACTCTATGGTTCGTTATTATTGCACCGCAGGGACAACATATAAAGTTAGAGTATCCTTCTTCTCAAGCTCCAGAGCTGGCGAGTTTATGTTTGCAGTAACTCCTGCAAATGGTGTATTAAACAGCGGCTCTTCTACACTCAGTTCTTATGAGGATATATGGGCTGTTACGGGCTACACCGGATACACTTTTAATACCTGGACTGTGCTTAATCAAACGAAATTCTTGACCTTTACTGCACCAAGTTCTGGCGAGTACACATTTGAAATTACGAGTGAATATGACACATATATTTATGTAATAGATCCTCGTTCCTTCAGTATGTGGAAGGATGATAGAGATTTTAACGATGATGACGGCGAAGGTTTGAATCCTAAAATCGTAAGAGAACTTGAAACCGGTGTTCCCTATCTTGTTGTTTATTCTTCTTATAACATTCAGAATTCTTCCGCAATTGGAAATATTTCGGTTCACATCGGTAAGAACTAAAGTGTAAAACAATTCCTCGTACTTTTGCAATAATATGACATAATAGGTTTTGATATCAAGAGTGCCGTGCAATTTCTTGCACGGCACTCTTCAGTCTGTCGAAGAACTATACAACACACGAGATATATGGTACCACAAATCTTCAAATGTCATCATACAAAGATCAACTCCTTGTTCACGATCTCTGCGGCACGGTTGCGAACGCCGTTCATCTGCCGTACCCATTCCATCTGGTCGTTGGCTTTGAGAGTTTCCGTGATGCCCTCTTTCTCGGCAAGCTGTTTTACCAACTGAGAAAACATTTCTTCCGCCTGCCGGTCGATGTCGGCAAGATAGTTATTCATCTTACCGCCGATCGTCAACTGGCTGAAAAGGATGCGGTTTGCTTTCCTTAAATGGTGATAGTGCCGTGTACCCCAAATGCCGATTTGTTTTTCTTCCGGCAGTTCAACATCGGGGAGCAGATAATCTCCGACCTGTGTGTATGTACCGCCCATTTGCTCGAATAATGATTTTTCCATTTTGCTCAACTCCTAACTTTGATTTTCTTTGTCGGTGCGTCTATGATTTTGAGAAGCAGTGCGGATACATCCTCGACCGGTTTGCTCTCATCAATGAACATTGTCCGTGCCTTGTTCACGCATCCGACCAATAACCGATACTCAAAATCGTCCAGTACCAACCGCCTTTTGATTTCTTTCATAGTCTTTCAACCTCCTTCGGCTATATTGTAGGATAAAAAGGAAGTTAATACGAATGTGTGGATTAAAAAAAGGAAGAGTGCCAAATCTGACTGGTTGGCACTCTTGATTTTGAAGAAAAATGAAGAAAACGATAGGAAACGGGAGAAAAATGAAGATAAAAAAGCAAGGGTGCCAAATTCTGCGTTTGGCACTCTTACTCAAAAAGAGATACCGAGACAAGCATTTCTGCCTATCTCGGTATCTCTTTTGCCCTTGCTAATGCTACGGTTTGATGTGTTTTGAAATTACTGCCTTATCAACACGTAGCAACTGATTTTGACGGTTCGGAACGTACCGAGGAAGCCTACTTCAACCTTAACAAGTCTGAACTTGTCGACATGGACCTCGATTGTGAAGGCGGAGTAGAAGCATATTTGAAAAAAATAGTCGATACGCAGGATGCAAAAGCTATTAATAAGTTCTTCAAACAGATAATTCTCTCCTCTTATGGCATTAAATCTGACGACGGAAGACGATTCGTCAAAAGTGATGAGCTCAAGCAAGAGTTTTCTCAGTCGATGCTTTATGACGAGCTTTATTCTCAGCTTATATTTAATGCTGATCTTGCGGAAGAGTTTGTAAACGGAATCATACCTACAAGTTTGAAATGATTGCTATAAAAATAGACGGGTCGGAGCAGTTTGATCCGTCTACAAATTCTTTTTATATCGTTGAGACAACGACTGTTAGATTAGAACATTCGCTGCGCTCAGTAGCTGAATGGGAATCTAAATACCACAAGCCGTTTCTCTCTCAAGAAGGAAAAACAATCGCAGAATCCATTGATTATATTCGTCTAATGTCCATCGACGATGTGGATCCGCTTGTATTCAATAATTTGAACGAAACACATATAAAAGCAATTAATGAATACATTGAAGATCCGATGACTGCTACTACTTTCGGGAGACAGCCACCCAGAGGAAAAAAAGAAATAATAACAGCGGAGCTTATATATTACTGGATGATAGCGAATAATATACCTTTTGAGTGTGAAAAATGGCATTTAAATAGACTTTTAACACTAATCCGTGTTTGCGGAATAAAAAACGCTCCGCCGAAGAAAATGTCGAAAAAAAACATCATGTCTCAAAACGCTGCCATCAATGCCGCCCGTAGAGCGGCTAATGGTTCAACAGGATGATAAAAATTAAGCAAAAAGGCAATTTCAATAAAACAAAGAAGTTTTTAAAAAAAACGATTGAAGGACGTTACCTTGAAGCCGGGGACAATATGGCTAGCGTTGGAGTAGACGCATTATCAAAAAATACTCCTGTAGATTACGGAGAAACAGCGAAGAGCTGGTCTAGCGAAATTACTGATTTGGAAAATAGACATACAATTAATTGGACTAATGACCATACTAACGGAGATGTTAATATAGCCGTTATTCTACAATACGGTCACGGAACAGGCACAGGAGGTTATTTCCCTGGCATAGATTATATTAATCCCGCAATGCGTCTCGTTATGGATGATATTGTAGACAAAGTATGGAAGGAGGCAACGAAATGAGTAGAGATATTGAAAACAGAATCGTGTCGATGGAGCTCGATAACGCGGATTTTGTCAAAGGTGCAGAAGGCGTTATAAAAGCTATTGATTCTATGAAAAAAGCTTTTAATTTTAACGAAATAGAATCCAACATTTCTGGTTTCGAAAAAGCATTTTCTTCGGTTTATAGTTTAATCGGACATAATTCGTCAACGTTATGCGCGGCAATCGATAATGTCGCAACAACGACAATCCATCAATTGGAAACGATTTTTCAAGCTGTCGAAAACGTATTCAGCAATATTTCAGCCTGTTCAATGGCTACGGCGGATCAGGTAAGGCAATCTACTCAGGAAGTAACGAATCAAATCGTTAGTTCCATCGAGGGCTTAACGAACCAGATGGAATCGTCTTTTGTTGCCGCGTCCTCTAGTATGACAAAATCATTGTCTAACGCGGAGCACGAAGTAACTGGTAGTTTTCAGAAAATTAAAGAAGCATTAGCCTTAATAGGAGTGGTTGCGGGTATCACTGCAGTAACTCTTGTTTCTATTTCGCAAAACGTTCGCGATAAAATTATTTCTGTAGCCGGGGCAATTAAACTAAAAATTATTAACGTCGTTACCAGCATCACTGCGACAACGACATCTGGAGCTGAAGCAATTAAGAGCATTGTTTTAGCCCTTGGGACGCTAATAAAGACGCTAGCCAGCTCCGTTTTTATTTTTTTGGAACGGAATTTTCCAAAGACATGCGAAAAAATTCAAAATGGCATAGACAATATTAAAGATAAAATTCATAGTATTGTCGACCCAATTAAGAATACCTGTGCTACAATTAAGACGGCCGTCTTAACCGTGACGACCGAAATCGAAACTAGTATAACATCAAGCATAAATCGCATAAAGAGCAAATTAGACGATCTTGCGGCTGTTGCATCGTATTTTAAGAAAGCTTTTGGATCGACTTTCGGTGGTAAAGAAGACGGTTTTATGCACATTGAGACTGGCTTAAAATCCGTTGCATATGCAACAAAAACAACAGCCGATAATGTGAGTAAAGATGTCACCGATATGGCCGACGCGGTGCAAGACGCGACTGACGCAATAAAAGAATCTGCGGAAACGACCAACGATGAGTGGAAACGTTTTGATACAGAAATAGACGACGCTGCAAAAAAAGCGGAAGAAGTATTCTCGAGTGTGTCTGATTCTGTGAAGAAAAAGTCTAGAGAAGCTTCTGAAAAAGTATCTGAGGATTCGAAAAGCGCGTCGGACGAAACCGTAAAAAACGCAGACAAAATAAAAAAAGCGTTCGAGGGTGCCGCGGAAAAATTAAAAACTTTTGCGTCTCATTTTAGTTTTTTAAAAAACGCCAATAAAAAACTCGACGGCATGTTTTCAAAATTAAAGACCAGTTTTGAAAAAGTCAATAAAGAAAACACAATATTTTCTGGCGGTTTAGGAAAAATTATATCCCATGCCTTGTCTCTATCGTATATCGGGGCGTCCATATTTAAAAAAATCTTTCCGAATTTAAAAAAACTGAACGCTTCCACCGACGAATCTGAGACTGCAATAATCTCGTATGGTAACAAAGTAGAAGAGACAGGAAATAAATTTTCTTATTTGAGTATTGTCGCTGTTTCCGCGTTAGATACAATAGTTAAAAAGGTCACTAATGCGGGGATACATCTAGCTAAAAGCTTGACCACCGACCTCATATCAGGGGGCTTAGAACGGTATGAATCGCAAATAAATTCTGTCCAAACAATAATGAATGCTACGGGCGAAAGCCTGGACACGGTCACGTCCTATATGGACAAACTGATGTGGTATACAGATGAAACATCTTATAATTTCAGCGACATGGCTGACAATATAGGTAAGTTCACCTCACAGGGAATAGATTTGGATACCGCTACGTCATCAATGATTGGTATTGCCAACTGGGCAGCGGTGTCGGGCCAAAAGTCGACGCAAGCGGCTCAGGCAATGTATAATCTTTCGCAGGCACTAAGCACAGGTTATGTTCGCACAGCAGATTGGATGTCAATCGAAAATGCTAATATGGCCACGCAGGAGTTTAAAGAAACGGTTATCGAAACGGCAAAAGAAGTCGGCACACTGACCGAAGTAGACGGAAAATTTTATACCACATCAGAGGCGCAAACCGCCGATCTTGAAGTAACAGCGAGTAATTTTAGAAACACGATTACGGAAGGCGGTTGGTTTACAAATGAGGTCCTTACTTCAACGTTAAAGAAGTATTCAGAGTTTTCTGACGCCATCTACGAAATTTCGGACCAGTATGATACTTGTTCTGAGGCGATGCGTCACGTATCCGACAAAAACATGAATGCGGTTGCTAAGAAAGCGTTCTTAGCAGCGCAAGAATACCGCACTTTCTCAGACGTTATAGACGCCACTTCAGACGCGGTAAAAACTTCATGGTTGGACATTTTTGAGTCCTTATTTGGCAATCTAGAAGAAGCAAAGTCTCTTTGGACTTCATTGGGAGAACTCTTCTGGGATTTGTTTGCCAGTCCGTTGGAAGATGTAAAAAATCTACTTAGCGATTGGCATGAAATAAACGGATATTATAATTTAATAACCGCTTTGAAGAACGCTTTATACGGTGTGAGCAATGCGTATTACGCCATTAAAGAAGGCATTTTAGAGGTCATGCCTTTTCTTGAAGGTGCTGATTTAAAAAGTTTTACCGACAAGCTCGCTGATGGTTTGCGAAATTTTGCCATAGCGACAGGCGTCGTTTCGGAAATGGGGGCGCTAGAAGATTTTCAGCGTTTTACATCCAGCAGCACTGAAGAATTAAAGGCTTGGGCCGCTGAACTTGGATATTCGGAAAACGAATTCACTAGATTTACAGAAAATCTTCAAAAAAATGAAGACGTTATAGAATTTAAACAAATCGAAGAATATCGTAAGAATCTAGATAAATTTGCGACCAGTACGAGTGAAGATTTGGACGAATGGGCTAAAAACCTAGGCGTGACTCGGGTGGAACTAGCTAAATTAGCAGATGCTTGGACTAATGCGATTGAAAGTTACGACAGCAACGAAAGCTCCACTGATTTTTTAAAGAATTTAAAGACAACAGTATCCGATCTAGTTAAGCCATTAACGGCTATAAAAGATGCTACTGCCGCCGTATTTCAGCAGTTACGCCCGATGTTTAAAACTTTGTTATCCAGCGCTAAAAAGGTATTCCCTGCAATATTGTCTACAATAAAAGCTCTATTAACGGTTTTTTCTTCTGGCTATGCTGTCGTCGCAAAATTCATTGAAAAAATTATTGAAATTGTCAATGAAAGTGAAACGCTTAAACGAGTTTTGTACGCTCTTCAAACGGCAGTGGAATTTGTTTGCGCCAAATTTGCTAACTGGGCAAATCAACTTTCAGCGTTTCTTGATTACGTTACCGAGGCCATAAGCAAAAGCGAAACCTTCCATTCGATAATTTCTGGAATTTTATCAATAATAAGGAAAGTAGCGAACGGCATAACATCGTTTTTCTCTGGTTTCTCTATTACCGACAGCGCCGAGGCATCTGTCTCCTTTCTTGAAAAATTTCAAAATGTGAGCGAAAAAATATTAGGTGTTCTTAATCCGCTCATTCAAAGTATACGCGATTTTATTAGTAATATCGACTTTCTCAGCCCGGGAAATATAGTAAAAGATCTTACTAATATTTTTAAACTTGGCAATTTTACAGTTTTCTTGGCGTATATCGCAAAAAAAGTTACTGCTGCCGGTGAAACGTTATTAGCAGCAATAAAAAATATTCTGACCGGTTTAAGCGATGCGGTTGCCTCATTTAATAGTAGCAAACAAGCAGAAATGCTTCTGAATATAGCGAAAGCTATTGGCATACTCGTAGCGTCATGCCTAATTCTATCGCTCATCCAGCCTGAAAACTTAGCCACGGGATTGGCTGCACTCGGAGCGATGTTAGTTGCCATAACGTTAACGCTTAAACAGCTAAACAAAATAAGTGCCAAGTTTGCAAAAGGTAGTCAGATATTGCTTCTAGCTACGTCCCTAATTTCTATAGCGTCAGCCATGCTAGTGCTGTCCGTAGCTGTAAAATTACTAAGCACTATCAATATTAAACAAATGGGTGTGGCTATTTTGGGACTGGCAAGTGGCTTTTCTGTGATGGTTGGCGCTGTTTCGATATTAAGCAAAACAAGCAAATCATTAAATGCAAAAACCTTTAAAGCTTTAAACACCACGCTTTTAAAAATGGCGGGTAGTTTGCTGATATTAGCCCTAGCTATCAAACTGCTCTCCACGCTGGATATTAAGTCTATGGGCGTAGCGATAGTTGGGTTAGCTGCTGCGTTTGGGGCTCTGGTCGGAGGAGTAGCGTTGCTTTCGGTGATTGGCGAAATTCCTGGAGCAAAAAATATAAAACCATTGGCTCGAACTCTGCTAACATTGGCGACCAGCTTGACTATTATAGCATTAACGGTGCGTATGCTGTCAAAGCTTACAGATGACGAATTAAAAACGGGCCTCATTTCGGTTCTTAAAATCTTAGGCGAGTTGCTGTTATCTATGCTGTTGCTTACTGCAATGGGTGCAATGAAAGGCGCAAATAACGTAAAGTCGATATCTAAGTCATTGCTTATCTTGACTGCCAGTATCGCCATTATGGCCGTAGCTATAAAGGCCCTATCTAACATAAGCAAAAAAGACCTTAATAAAAGTTTACAGGCAGTAGCTGTATTAATGCTCGAGTTGCTTGTTTCGTTGGCGGCTTTAGCGCTGATATGTCAATCCACGGACGCTAATGATATGAAAAAGCTCGGAAACACGCTGCTCGTAGTTGCATCTGCGGTGCTTGTTCTGTCTGCTTCTGTCGTAATATTAGCAAATATTTCGTGGGATGGGCTAGGCAAAGCCATGATCAGTATATTCGGCGGGTTAACTGCGCTGACTGCTTCCCTAACTATATTGGCCAAAGTCGCTGGCACGAGCGGAATCAGAACTTTAGGAAAAGCGGCTAACGCGCTATTAGTTGCGGCCGCAGCTCTGTTGGTGATGTCTTCCGCTATTGTAGAGTTATCTGCAATCTCCTTTAGTCAGCTAATGACAGGTGTAGGAGTGCTTTCAATTGGCTTGCTGGCGATTGTAAAGGCTTTAGAAACATTGTCCAACGTGGCGAATAAAGTTGGCAGTTCCAAACTGCTTGTAGCATCAACGAGTCTTATTATAACGGCGGTAGCTGTTAAATTTATCGTGTCTGCTTTGGCCAATTTGTCCGAGGTCGTCTCTCAAGGCAACTTGGCCTTGTCGGCGATCACATTAGGCGGAATTTTGGTGGTAATTGCGGGTTCCATGAAAATATTATCCGAATCGTTCTCGGGTATGAACGTCGGGCAAATACTTTCTACAGTTGCGGCCTTATTAATCGCGTCTACGGCGTTGCTTGTTATTGCAGGCGCTTTTGCACTTATGAATGGTCTCGAACCGACGAACTTAGCGATTTCGGCAATTGCAATGTCGGGTGCTCTGATCGTCCTAGCCAAGGCCGCCGAAACGATGAACAATTCGCTAAAAGGTGCAGCCGCGATAGCGATTTTATCTGCTTCGTTGCTGATATTGGCAGTTGCTTTTAATTCACTCGCTGGTATAGATACGTCCACGCTTCTCGTACTTGCGACAATTATTGCCGTCATATTGGCCGTTTTTACTGCAGTTTCTCTTGTGCTATCTCCTCTCGGTCCGGTTGTCTTGGCTGTTGGAGCGGCTTTTGCACTTCTAGGCATTGGCGTTTTGGCTGTCGCGGCAGGATTTTATATATTTGCTTCAGCGCTGACAATGCTTGCTAGTTCCAGCAATAGCTTAGCAGACTTAGGAATTGCGATTGGATTATTTGCGGCCAATTTCTTAACGAGTCTTCCTGCTGTGTTAGTAGCTTTAGAAACGACAATAATAGGAATAGCCGGTGTTATAATTTCGTCAGCTGCAACAATCGGAGCGGCTGTTAGTGCTGTAGGTTTGGCAATACTTGTGTCGTTGACGACTTTATTGCCGCAGTTTGTTAATCTGATCGTTCAAACCGCATCGTCAATACTGTCAGGGCTTCAAACGTTACTGCCACAGCTGGCCGAGTTAGTAACTACATGCATCCTGACAATACTTAACACTATTCAAATTCTTTTGCCTGCCATAGTCTCCTTTATCGGAAACACAATAGCGGGAATAATAAACGCTATAGCTGGTTTTTTGCCGACGATAATCGACGCAGGTCTTAATCTAATGGTCTCGTTTATTGACGGCATGGCTAATGGCATTTATACCCACGCGGATGCCATATTTAATGCGGTTACAAACTTGATGAACTCTATTAAGTATCTGGTTCTTACGTATTTTCAGACATTATTTTCTGGAATACCAATCATCGGCGATAAAATAAGTTCTGCTATAGACACGATTAAGGGCGATTTATCTACAGGAATGAACGACGGTTTGTTAACCGATACATCGGATTTAGAATCGTCTGGTAAACAAATGTCAGAAAGCGTTATTTCTGGTGCAGGATCAAGTAACGAGGGAATGCTAACCGCTGGCACCGAGCTAGTAACAAGCTTTAAAGAAGGGCTCGCACAAGGTAACGACGAAAACGGTACAGATTCGATTGGAGCACAGTTGGTCGAGGATGTCGAAAATGATGCAGCTGAATCAGTTACCACGTCTACCATATCCGATACTGGAACCAGTTTGCTTGAGCAGTTCGCTTCAGGTTTTACATCTAGCGATACTGATATTTCTGGTATAGGATCTTCTCTAGTCGGCACCTTTACTTCAGGCGTTTCCTCTAATACGGATTCGGCGACGTCTGCCGGTAGTAGCGTTGTTGCGTCTTTTATATCCGGCCTTACTTCAACCGGGACAAGTGATGCGAATTCGGCGGGTTATGCTGTGTCGGAATCTGCTGTTACTGGAGAACTTGACGCGGTAAATGACCATATTTCAGCCGGCGAAACCGATGGAGAGAGTTTTACAAACGGTATAACTTCCGAAAATTCGGAGGCAAATTCGGCTGGAAAAAATTTAGCTAGTTCTAGTGCGTCTGGTATTCGAAGCAAATATACGAGTTTCAAGAATGCCGGCTCGTACCTTGTTGAAGGCTTAATTGATGGCATAGAAGAAAAAAAGCAGGCGGCTATTGATGCTGCGACAGGATTGGCTTCAGCTGTTTCTAGTGCCGCAAATTCAGAATTTGGTATAAACTCACCGTCAAAAGTTTTTAAACAAATTGGACGGTATGTGGTTGACGGTCTTGCGACAGGAATAAGCGGAGACGCCGATACGGCCGTAAACGCGTCTAAGCTCTTGGGCGATAAGACTATCAATGCTTTTAAGAAGCCAATAGAAATTCTAAGTCAGATGCTGGACGAAGATTTTGACGCCCATTACACAATAACGCCGATTATCGACCTTTCGAACGTCGAAGCCAGTGCTGGCGAAATGTCAAAAATACTCACAGGTTCCCGAGCGTTCAAAATGGCGTCCGTTAGCATGGGGAGCTATTCAGTGCAAACGGCGATGGACACTCCGATGTATAATTCGAACACTGATATTGTAGATGCGATATCGGCGCTTCGGTCTGATGTTTCTAATTTGTCAATTGCAATGCAAGGAATGCAAATTAGAATGGACAGTGGGGCGTTGGTTGGCTCTATAATAAACGGTGTAGACAAATCGCTCGGAACCATATCAAAGCATAAAGCGAGGGGTATATAGTGTATCATTCAATAAAATTTAAACGCACAGATTCTTTTTATGAAAATGAACGCTGGTATGATACTTGGTATGATTGGAACCTGATCCCGGTATCAAGGCCTGTCATCTCGCCTCCGGAATGCAAAACGCACTACGTCGATGTTCCGGGGTCAAACGGTAAGCTCGATTTATCGACTGCACTTACCGGTTATCCTCTGTACGAGAACCGCACAGGTTCCATTGAGTTCATTGTTATGAACAAAGAAATAGAACTTGTGCAAGGTTCTTTCACGAATGACTATTGGATACGGGGAGACGTCAACGGGAACGGGATGTTAGAAATGGTAGAAACGACTGATTCCGGAGACGACGTCGTGTTGAAGTCAGCGGACGCATTGCTAGCGGAGCGGCTCTCCGCTGATTTGCTGGATTGCTCTGCCGAATCGCGTGAAGAAATAACCCAACGCGTTTATACCGAGTCGTATGATGCGCATGACGCAACTTGCGGATATTTCCAGACAAAAAGTCTCGCCGCAGCCGCTCGTAGTATAGCATCAGCTGCTGCTGGCGGATTTTTTCTGCCTGCCGGCACTTACGGCTGGGCGAATCGTTTCAGCGAAATACAGAACGTCCTGCATGGACAAAAGATCAAAATGATACTAGAAGACGACCCATATTATTATTACGAGGGAGTCGTTTGGGTCAGTGAATGGACGTCTGGTTCAAAAGTGTCTTGTGTGACTATCGACTACGACTTATATCCTTACAAAAAAGAACGTTATTCTTCGCTAGAATATAGTGATTGGGAATGGGATGCGTTTAATCTAGAACGAGGTTTTATACGAGACTATTCGCGGTTTGATGTTACAGAAACATACGATTTATACATTTATGGCGGAGTCGAACCGATCACACCGAAGATATATTTTACTCCAGAAATAGAATATGTTGGCGTTACTAACAATACTGCTTACACATTCTATTGTGTAGCTGCTGTCAAGATTAGCGGGACCAGTGACTATACGGTTGTTGGAAACTCTTATACGGGAATTCTTCAGACAAATAGTAGGACAATCCTACTGTCCGACACGACATCTGTACCTATCGCGACCGATAAAGGCTTATTTGCTTTTACGCTTGAAGATGGCGCAGGAACCGCGGGGGTTTCCACGGGTCAAAAAGCCTATTGGGTTATAAGGAGTTCGGGTATAAATGTTCGTAGCGGTCCGTCAACATCCTATTCTAAATTGGGAGTCTTGAGTTATGGAACGCGCGTATACGGCGTCATGGAGAGTAATAACTGGCTTAAATTCGATTATAATGGGTCGACTGGATACTCGGCCGGCTTGTTTAACGGAAACGATGTTTTTTCAGACACGAACCCGGATGACAACGAAGAAGAGGAAAGTCCGGTAGGTTCTGATTTTGCAACATGGACGACTATGACTGTTTGTCATGGAGACGAAGAGGCCAACGACCCCGTTTACACGCTGAATTATGGCGAGAATATTTTTTCGGACTTAAAAATCGGGATGTTTAATAAAGTTAAACTCACTTTTAGAGGTCGAGGAAAAATACAGGTTGATTATAGAGGAGGAGTGCTATAATGTTTGCGGTATACGCAGACGGGCAGCTTTTACACGATTCATCTTCTCGAAAGGATGAATATTATATTTTTGACCCGGTACTAACCATAGAGCTGAATAAAGCTGGGTCGTTCGAATTCTCCATAGCGCAAGAGCATCCGTTGTATGATGAGCTTGTGAAATTGCGGACAACGATAACGATTTTTGACAACGACGAAGAAATATTCAGAGGCCGTATTTTAGAAGAAACATTAAATTTTTATAACAATAAAAAAATAATGTGCGAGGGCGAGCTAGCGTTTCTAAATGATATTTTAATTGAGCCTTATGCCGAAAGAACAAAAACGTTATCGGCCTTTATCACCGACACTATTAATTATTACTCTGATAATTGCTCCGATTTTAGAAAAATAAAGCTGGGAACAATAACCACTTCAAAAAAGGACGAAAGCATAACAAAAGAGCAAACAGAGCCCGTTTCAGTTTTTAACGAGTTAACTGAAAACATTCTTAACAAGTTCGGCGGATATTTTTTGTTTAGAACTGACGGTAATGATAGTTACTTGGATTACGTAGAAGACTGCGAGTATCTAACTGAAAACCATATTACATTCTCTGAAAATCTGTTAGACATGGAGCGGTATATTGATTCTACGGAATTCTATACATGCATTTTGCCTCTAGGTGCATCAGACGACGAGGGCAACGTCCTTACAATCAGCACAGTCAATAACGGGGTGAACTATATTGAGACGGATCGAACCATTGACATCAATGGAACGTCTATAAAACTTACCGACTATTACGGAAAAATTGTACGGTCGATTAGCTTTGACGATATTGACAGCGCCTCGGAATTAAAAACAAAAGCTGAGGAAACACTAAATAACGTCATAGACAAATCGGCAACCATAACCGTATCGGCCGTTGATTTACGGTTATTAAACCCTACTTTAGAGCGCATAGAAGTCGGCAAATATTTGCATATACGATCGCCTATCCACAGCATTGACACAAATTATATTTGCTCGAAAGCTGAAATTCATCTTTTCGAGCCCGAAAATACAGTGTATACATTAGGAACCGTCGAAAGCAGTTTAAGCGATAATCAAGCTATGATGAGTTCGTCTGTTAGTAGCCTAGAATACAGTAATTCTACTTCGCCGAGTTTGTCTTCGATTTTAAGCAATGATGTTCCGCGAGTAAACAACACCACCGCTGTTGCCGGAACAAGTTCGAAGGCGTCAAGAGCCGATCATGTGCATCCAACAGATACTTCAAGAGCCGCTTTTTCGCATACGCATTCGGCCACCGATATTACGAGCAATGTACTGCCGGCAGCAAGAGGCGGCACCGGAGAAAGCACACTTCGCGACGCATTTATCTCCTTAGTGAACTCAGCGAGCACAGGAAGCACGATGCCAGAAGACAACGATTATTATATTGCTCAGTATACTGGAGGCGGAACAACTACGACATCGTATCATCGAAAAAAAATGTCGACGTTATGGTCTTACATAAAAACAAAAACTGACTCGTTATATCTGTTGCAAAGTTCATTAAGTTGGAAATATGCTGGATATTCGACTTTTTTTAAACAAAACAGCTCGGACGCGACGATGCTGTTCACCTCATATGTCAATGGAATCTCGTCGTCAACAATAAAATACAACGGTTTTATGGTTGAAGGACGCATGGCGTTTACAACAGCAAAAGCCATATCGGCGCACGAGGATATACCAATAGGAGTTATCGATGAAACATTTGAGCCCGACGCATCGATTATATACCCATCAAATGCAAGACAATTTCTTGCTATCGGTTCGTGTTTTTATAGTGGCACTGAGGCTAGTGTTTGGATGTCCGCAACTAGTAGCGCAATAAACCAACGCGCCGAAGGGATATTGTATATTGCAAAAGGCAATATTACGTCTTCGTCAGAAGTTCGTTGCGCTTTAATTTGCCGCCTAAACACTGCGGTAGGTTCCAAAGCACTTATTCGCGCTGGTTTTCATTATTTTTTATAAAAAAGAGGGTTAAATATCATGGTGCTAACACAAGAGCAAATAAATACGCAACTTAACGTCATAAAAAATGGGGTATATGGAAAAGATGTAAGAGCCGCAATATGGACTTTACTTAGCTATGCATTAGCCGCAACGGAAGACCTTGCTGATGACCAGCAAGATTCGTTCAACTTGTCGCTTCTAAATCTCGGCTATAGGCTTACATCGCAAACGTTTCGTGAAATTAGTGACGAGTTAAAAAAATTAGATAATACTTTCCAGGGCTTCGAATACTCTGGATATAATAATTAGGAGGCATTACAGTGTCAGACACTATTAATACCGTAACGGCGATCATCGACGGCGTGACTTATAATTTGACTTATAACGCAACGACTGGAAAATACGAAGCCTCAGGTATAGCGCCGTCCGCTTCTTCGCATAACCTCTCGGGCGGGTATTATCCGGTAAGCGTAACTGCAACTTACTTGACTAATGTATCTTCCACGGTAAACGACCAGACAACGGGCGCCGTAGGCCAGGGATGCCGGCTGGTTGTCAAGGAAACAACAAAACCGACGATAAACATAACATATCCGACAGCAGGACAATTTATAACCAGCGCGGCAGCACAGAGAATCGAGATTGTCCTAAGGGATAACACTGTACAAACGTCTGGATATTCCGGTGTGGACCTAGCAACCTTTGGCCTTACTGTCGGCAATCGCACACTAACGTCCACAGATTTTACGGCGACAGAAGTAACCGGCGGATATAATCTCGTATATACTCCGGCTACACCATTTGATGATGGACCTTACACTATAACGGCATCAGTTGAAGACTACGACGGAAATGTATCTGAAACAGCTTCAGTTTCATTTGTTATTGATACAGCGCCACCTGAGCTTTCTGTGTCTGCACCCGCAAACGGTATGCACACAGCGTCTTCATCTGTGGCCATAACAGGATATACTAGCGATAGTGGTGGTCTTCCAGTCGCAATTAGCGTAACCCTTAATGAAGGAAGTCCGATTGATATTTCTGTTAATTCAAGTGGCAGTTTTGAGTATACCCTTACCCTAGAAGACGAGGGCGACCAGACGATTATTGTAACGGCGACCGACTCCTCAGGAAAAACGTCAATAGTACAAAGAGCCATATATTATAGCACCGCAGAGCCAGAAATAACGTCTGTAGAAATCGTACCGAATCCCTCTGACTCAGGAGCGACATTCTTGATTAAAGTGGCAGTGCATTGACATGGAATATGATATTGTGCGGGTATGGGGTACAGCCGACGCGTACAATCTCGAATGGTCGTATGATTCCGGTCATATCTGGAAAGTAAGTGTGCCGCCAGATATGACCGATGGCCAATATGCTTGCGAAATATGGGCACAAAATGCCGCTGGTCTTATCGCACACTGGGTCGGGATCTTATATTTGAACGACGGTCGAGCTTGTCTCCATCTTAAAAAATTTAAGTACGAGCTATGGATGTCTATTTCAAGCAGCAAATTTATATTTTTGCGTAAAAGATGTCCTCGATTGTACTACAAAGGGAGTTGCGTACATGATAAGCGCATGTTTTAACAAAGGAGAAATTCGTAGATTCGAATTCGTTGTTTTAAACGAAAGCGCGAACGCGGTGTGCGTTATTACGCGCGCCAACTGGACGCTTATCGAAAAAGAAACCACTGAAATCGTAGCATCAGCCTATTGCTCGGTGGAAGAAAATAAAATTGAGGCTATAGTGCCTCTAAATACTGACGGCATTTATATTTTAGAGGTAACTGCTGAAGTTCCTCCTGAAATATTAAAAGAGCGTATAGAGTTTAAAGTAACGGGGTAGATATATTATGCAATGGCTGCAGTTTGTCGTTTCAGTAGTATGCGCAGTATTAGCGTCATCCGGTTTTTGGGCATTTATACAGAAAAAGAACGACAAAAATGATTTAAAAACACAGCTTTTGATCGGCCTAGGACACGACCGCATCATTAATTTAGGCCTTGAGTACATAACACGGGGTTATATAACTCAGGCAGAATATGAAAATTTAACTGAATATTTATATAAACCTTACTCGGAAGCCGGCGGTAACGGATCGGCAAAAAAAGTAATGGCCGAAGTAAATAAACTTCCGATAAAGAGCACTGGAGATCAAGATGAATACAAATAATTTTGACTGGAAAAATATTTTAGAACGGTGTCTTAAGACCTTTATTGAGGTTTTTTTGATGACAGCGTTTGTAGCATTAAAAAACGTTGATTTTTCAAATATCGACAAAGAAGCAATAAAAGACATAGCAGTAGCAGTAATTATTCCGGCAGGTTCTACTGCAATTAGCGCGGTTTGGAATACGGTTCAGACGTTGATCAAAAAAAGCGAAAATACCAACGATACGAATGTAGAAGTAGATGTGTAGAAGTAATGTAGAAATAATGTAGGAACGAACAACTTTAGCTAAAACAAAATTACCTTCTATCGCTACCAAATTAATAGAGTCGTAGAAGGTAATTAATCTAATTTTTATTTGAAAGCTTCCTCAACTGCAACTGCGCAAGCGACAGTAGCGCCGACCATCGGGTTATTGCCCATACCGATGAGACCCATCATTTCAACATGGGCGGGAACAGAGCTGGAACCAGCGAACTGGGCATCACTGTGCATTCTACCCATAGTATCAGTCATACCATAGCTGGAAGGACCTGCAGCCATATTATCCGGATGAAGTGTACGGCCTGTACCGCCGCCGGATGCAACGCTGAAATACTTAACGCCGTTCTCTGTGCACCATTTCTTATATGTGCCGGCAACGGGATGCTGGAATCTTGTGGGGTTGGTAGAGTTACCGGTGATGGAAACACCGACATTTTCAAGTCGCATTATTGCAACGCCCTCGGGAACATTGTCAGCGCCGTAGCACTTAACTTCAGCTCTGGGACCGTTGGAATAGGCCTTCTCGTAAACAACCTTAACTTGCTCTGTATAGGGATCAAACTCAGTTTCAACATAGGTGAAGCCGTTGATTCTGGAGATAATCATAGCGGCGTCCTTGCCGAGACCGTTAAGGATAACCTTAAGAGGCTTAACTCTGACCTTGTTTGCGTTAAGAGCGATTTTGATAGCGCCCTCTGCAGCTGCGAAGGACTCATGACCTGCGAGGAAAGCGAAGCACTCTGTCTCTTCCGAAAGAAGGCGAGCACCCAGATTGCCGTGTCCCTGACCTACGAGTCTGTTTTCAGCAACGGAGCCAGGAATACAGAAGGACTGAAGACCTTCACCGATAGCTGCTGCTGCGTCTGCTGCCTTTGTGCAGCCTTTCTTTATGGCGATTGCGCAGCCTACTGTATATGCCCACTTTGCATTTTCAAAGCAGATGGGCTGAGTTTCCTCGACAATCTTATAAGGATCAATACCCTTTTCATCGCAGATTGCCTTGCACTCGTCGATGGAGTTGATTCCGTATTTTGCGAGAGTGGCAAGGATTTTGGCCTCACGTCTCTCATAACCTTCAAATGTAGCCATTATCTTTACCTCCTCTTATTCTTTTCTGGGATCGATGTACTTTACGGCATCAGCAAAACGACCGTATGTACCGATGGACTTCTGATAAGCCTCATTGGGCTCCATACCCTTTTTCATGAAGTCAGTCATCTTGCCGAGAGATACGAACTCATAGCCGATAACCTGGTCCTCTTCATCGAGAGCCATACGAGTGCAATAGCCCTCTGTCATTTCAAGGTAGCGAACACCCTTTGCCTTTGTGCCATACATAGTACCAACCATGGAACGAGCACCCTTACCAAGGTCTTCCATACCTGCGCCGATAACAAGACCGTCATCAGAGAATGCGGACTGGCTGCGACCGTAAACAATCTGAAGGAAGAGCTCACGGGCTGCGGTATTGATAGCATCACATACAAGGTCTGTATTGAGCATCTCAAGAAGAGTTTTGCCGGGAAGAATTTCTGCTGCCATAGCTGCGGAATGAGTCATACCAGAGCAACCAATTGTCTCAACGAGAGCCTCTTCGATGATACCGTTCTTAACGTTAAGAGAAAGCTTGCAAGCACCTTGCTGAGGTGCACACCAGCCTACACCGTGAGTGTATGCGGAAATGTCAGTGATTTCCTTTGCCTGGATCCATTTTCCTTCTTCAGGAATCGGAGCCGGACCGTGCTTCGGGCCTTTGGCTACGCAGCACATATTCTCAACTTCTTTTGAATAAGTCAATTTTAATTACTCCCTTCAAGCTGATTAGTGAACAAATATTATTTTTCTGCACTATCTTTTGTATTATACAACAAAATTCCCTATGTGTCAAGAAGAATTATTTGAAAATTTTATTCTTATCGTACTGTTACAATTACGGCGACAACAAAAAAAGCCACCATATTGGCAGCTTATAGTAATTGTTATAAGAAACAACCTGTATTCAAATATTCCTACAAATGGTCTCATCTCTTATGAAATATTTCACGTAGTTAAACCCCTGCATTTTCATCCAACAATGCTAAAATGAAGTCTTTGTTGTAACGGAATTCACTATGTATCATCACTGCGCCTCGGTCAAGATGGGCTTTGAGATATTTCTGAAAATAATCATCATCGGAAATATGTATGCCCTCGAACATTTCAATTACGCATTTATACAGTAAATCAAATTCACCAGTAATTGTTTGTCTATTCAACTCAAGACCAAGATTATCGGTTGCAAAGTCCTTTTCCTTGAGAGGCTCGCCACTTTTTATTGACATAGATATTGCGAGCTTGGAAAGAATGAACGGCGGAAGATTTTCGCTTGATATAATTTCCTCAAAGCAGGACTGTGTTTTTTTGCAAGTATGTATTTTGAATACCATCGTCAGTCCTCCTTAAAATATCTATCACATATAACCGTTGTCCTTTTGTTATCCTCGTTTTCGAGCACATATGTTGCAACTATTTTTTTATTCATTATGCGTACATGCTCATTGTCTATTTCTTCATTTGTTGAAAGTATAAACACCTGACCATGGAGCTTGTTAAAGAAATATTTAGATATATTTTGACGATGTTCTGTGTCAATTCTTGCAAAAGGAGTGTCAATTATAAAAGGAATCTCGTGGTTACTGAGGGAAACAAGAGAATGATAAAGCGCCATAATAAATATCTGTTTCTCGCCTGCTGAAAGAGACGCTTTGTCGATTTCAACTGGTACTTTTACTGATGTTAAGCCTGTAAATCTTATCCAGTTTTCGCATCCATTATATACGTCCGTACCGCAGATTTTCTTTATATATTCTACAGCTTTTGCGCCCCAAAGTATACATAGTTGCTGTTCGGTATTCATAGCAATTGTATCACTCAATTGCTCCACTGTGTGCTCTTCATTCCTATAAATGTGAATATTAAATGCGTCATCAATAAATATATCGTCAATGAAATCTGTTTTTCTCATAAGAGTTGCGATTTCTTTTCGGAATGTTTTTTCAGCTTTTGCGATTTGGTTTCTATAAAGTACTTTCTGTAAGTTGTCAAGCATCAGAATAGCCTTCGCTGAAATGTCATTGATGGATTGCTTCTTTAACTCACTTTCAAGCTCTTGTTGTGTTTTAATAAGCACCGACTTAGCTGATGCAAGTGATTCTTCTGTTTCTGCAAGCAAATGCTCAATTGCCAAAACCTCATCTAGCAAGGCGGATTTCTTCTCAACAAGCGCTGTTTTTTGCATCGCATAATCCCGAGCGGATTCAATATTACTATTGTTAAGGTCCTCTCGTATCTTTGCAGAAATTGTAACGGAATTCTTTATTAAATTTTTATACTTCTTGATTTTTGAAACATCGAAATCAAGAATCCTGTTGATTTGAGAAAGTACTTCTGTTTTTTGCTCAAACGAAAGATCGAGTATATTGGCTTTGTCCGCAGAGTACTTTTTTTCGACAAGGCATTTTAACTCTCCTGCGATGTCGGAATTATCAGGAAGAATTTCATCAAGGACCTCGATAAAATCCTTATAACGAAGATTGTTGTTCTCTTCGTTTATTTGTTCTTTTACCGAATTAAGGCTCTGCCGTATCATCGCCAGCGGCACAATATCGTTTGCCCATTTTTTTAACAGTGCATTCCATTGTTCTCTATTTCTCTCTTCCTCTTTAAGTTTTACAAGCTTGCTTCTGTGTTCGTCTTCGGAAATACCACCTTTTTTTGAATATTCCGTATCAATGGCTGTAATTTCCGCATCACACATTTCCATTTCAGACCTTAATCCATCAAGCTTATTCTTGGTATTTTCATATGCCCGAGATAATGTTTCATAGGTATCATTTGCGGCAACATACTCGCCGAGTAATCTACTGCTGTCGCCGTTTGTCGTGCCGAGCCTTTTAAAATTCCTTTTCATAATTTCAAAAGTATCATACCCACAAAGTGTAAGAAAAGCATCTTTGATACGGCTGTTACTTCCTTCGGTCATAAAGAAATCGGCTATTTTTTCACCATCAAAGAAATAAAGATTAAACAGTTCTGGCGGAATTAATGAAAGTAGATATTTCTCAAAATCTACTATTGATTTTTCGTCAAGCTCATTGTCGTTTTTGATTATTGTAAAATTTTCATCTGTTTTTTCATCAACAGTCCATTCTCTGCGAAGGTTATAGGTATCGTACTCATGTCCGTTGCTGAGGGCTATTTCCATCTCTACCGACGCACAAGCTGGTCGATGTAATCTTGCAGTATTGTTTATAATCTTATTTACCGCTTTTATATAATGAGCATTGATATTTTTATATCCCAGGCTCATATATCCATAAAGGCACAAACGCATCGCTGTAAATAGTGTGGTTTTTCCAGTGCCGTTTTTTCCGCCGATGAGTATAATATTTTTCTTGTCGTTTATCTTGGTGTTAAATACAACTTCGCCCTCGTAGGACCCGATATTAAATAATTTAATTCTGTTGATTATCATTGCTGAGTCCCTTTTCAATGGCGTCAAAATGCAGCCAGCCTTGATTTATGATTTTATCAAATGCTTTTGTTACCATATTGGCATTGGCGTAATTTTTGTTCGCTTCAATTTCGATGATGAGTTTCGATATGAGCTCAAACTCAACATCATTTTCCTTACATTGTTTCTTAATTTCTTTTATAACATCTGAAGAGAATACAGGTGTCTTAAAGTCATCCCATGGTAAGCGCTGACCCTTTATTTCAAAATATAGATCAACAAGACGCCGTCTTGTAAGATCGCCTTCGCAGTCCCACATAATGCCAATTTGTTTAAGCTCTTCAAGGGTTATAAGCTCCAGTGCCGTATCAACCTCGAGTTGAAGTAATCGTTTGAGCATTTCGTATCTTGCATCAATTGTAAAAGGACCGAGCCCAAGTTCGCCATCTGCCTTACGATACATTGAACCATTACGGCGCTTTGTTTCTCTTGCAGAAGGCGTAGAGCGAAGTTCAAGAAGCCAGTTTCGATATTCTCTCAACGGTATAAGCCATTCCTCACCGCAATCAATAAAGCTCTTGAGGGATTTATCCTCTTTTACCATGGTACAAAGCCAGCAACCAAAACGGGAATTTCCAGTCACTTCGATTTTGTCTTTGTTTATCTCACCAATAACACTCTGTTCTTCGCAAATATTTTCGCCTTGATACAGAGAGAACAAATACTTATTATCCGATCCCCATGGAGTGATGCCATCGTCCTTAAGTAAGAATTTCCATACAACAGAATTTGGAATTTCGGTTAGTGGGTTGTAAACATAGGCATTTTCAATATCAGTGTGAGGAACGAGAAGCTTTCCTTCGATTTCTCTGGAACGGATTCCATTTGCTCTATAAACACTTTCCGCTTTTCGTACGCCCAAAAGCAACACAACTTCACCGTTGTTTTTTATTGTGTTAAGGGTATATGCATTCATCGGTTTTATCTTAAGTCGGTCTGTGCACCATCTGAAACCAGGCGCCTCTGGAGTAGGATACCCAAGACCGATCACCTTACACCAGAATGTGTCTTTGGTTTCTGGATATATAATGTCGGATTGCACATTAAGTTCGGCTCCATTCTTCCCGATAAGTTCCGACATTCTGTGCATATATTTGCAGACAATTGGATTTTCAACCATCGTGTCTGAGGAAACAACATATACTTTTTTGTTTCTTTTTTCTGGCGGAAGCCTCTGAAGCATCTCAAAAACAAGACAAGTAAGTAGAGTTGAATCTTTACCGCCACTAAACCCTATCATCCATGGTCTTTTGTCATGCTGATAAACAATTGACATTTCCTGGATTATATCTTCAAACATTTGAAATTCACCAGTGTATGACATGCTATTTCCTTTCCTATACCCTTATAAAAATTGATAAAATTATCTTTATCGAATAGATAAAGCTATACTTGCTTCTAAATTTTCGTCTTTAATCCATTTGATTACTTTTTCACTAAGATCAAACAAGGTTGCAGTTTCTGTTTGTATCTTTTTGAGAAATTCCTCAATTTCAAAATCAAAGTGCATTTCGCTGACAAGTTGCAGGGCACTATCTTTAGCTGCATTAAATTTCTCACAGGAATTTTCTGTAAGTGGCCAATTGCAAAAATCTGTAATTGTATGAATAAGATTATTTATTTTTAATTTATCAGCAAAAACCAATCTTATTGACTTAAGTTGTCCGACTAATTCTTCATTGTCTGACTCAGCAAGCTTTTTCCACTTCTCATTTAACTCCTCTGATAATGCCCTCGAGGATGATCGATAAGCTTCTGGATCGGAAACAAACTGTGTGTCGAATGCATTTTTTGTAAATATGCAAAGTTCTCTAAGTCTATTTAAATTCTCCTCGGAAAACAAATCATTTGTGTATTGATTTGCTAATTTATAACTTTCGAGTGCTGGAAGAACATATTTAATGTAACTGTCGAAAAATGTACCATTAACCTTAATAATAGAAGAATTATCCAGTGCGGATTTGTTGAGATTGTCTACCTCAATAAGGAGGTTACTACATTCGAGTATTTTACCTTTCAGCATGGAATAACCTCCGTTTCCTTGAGAAGATCATAGAATTGGTTCTTGAAAGAATCGAATCTGGAGTCGATTTTTCCTAATGCAATGCACTTTTCCTTCAACTTATCCCTTTCCCGTACAAGATGCTTTGTTATCTTGTCTATATCATTATTTGTCGCATCAAGAATATCGCAAAACTCTTTGACATATTCAAAATGTCCCTTGCTGAAGCGTAGTAATGTATTAAATGTATCTTTCTCGTCATAACCTTTTTGTATATCTTTAAGGGAAGAAACAATACTTTCGCTTTTTTCTTTGAGTTTTTTTATCTGACCTGTTCTGGATTCTACACTGATATTCTTCTTGTCGCATTCATTATAAAATTCCGTCATATCGTCAAAAAGCGATCTGAGTTCTGATTCTTCGACCTCATCGTCATCGTCGTAGTTAAAATATTCGAGCACTTTCTTAAGATACTCAAATTGGAATGTGTATTCTTTTGAGGCAACTTTTGTGAGATTATTGTAAATATTCTCAGCATTTTTTATTTGCTCGTTTCTGGATTTAACTTTACTGGAACATTCACCAGAATTTACAGCACGGAATTCCGATTGCCGAAGCTGGGCAACTGCTTTTTTAAGTAATGTATAATTAATCGTATACTTACTGAATCCATTTCCCTGTTGAAGATTAAAATAGTTATGAATTAATTCGACACTAGATACTGAACCACTAGATACTGAAAAACGATAGGCTTTTTCGTTGGCTGACACCCATTCACTACAATGCGAATTTGATTTCTGGTCTTTACTAAGATTTCGCAAAAAGTAATCTGCTTCTATGTTCTCGAGTTTTTCTAAGTTGCAGTCACCATTAAGTATACTTGCGTAAACATATACTTGCATCGCAGCGATTACATATTCAGGAATACTATCGTCATCACGCTCTCTAATGGTATTTACAAATTCTAATTTATGTTTTTCAAGCCAGCTTGTTGCGGTGAATATATCATCACTTACTGCTATGTCGTCAATTGCCTCGAAATAATTCCAGGATTTGTCCCCAAGATAAAACCATCTTCCGAATACCATCAATAAATCGTATGTCTCCTGGCTTTCTTCAAGAATAACAAGACTTTTATCAATTGCTTTGTTTTGCCGTTTTATTCCAATTAGTTTATAAATTGAGTTTGAAAATTCGTTCTTTTCAATATTTGGAACGCCCAGGCTCTGCCAGTTCAATGATTCAAAGATAAATGTGCAAATCCCATCTCGTATATTGTTTTTGTCATTGACAAAAGGTTTTTTATTAAAGAACCAATCATTTACCATAGTCATATACTGATTATATGCCGGTAATTTATTTATAAAAGGATTGGCATGAGGAATTACTGGCGGTTCTTCTCCATGAGGAAATGAAGGTAGATTCGGCTGCGTAGCGCCCTGAATTGCATTTGAAAATTCAGAAAGTCCAAATTCATCAAACATATATCGGGGTATCGAGCCTATTTCCTCAGCAGTAGAATCCAGTCTTCCATCTCCCCAAAATGCAACAAAGGCTCGCACTCTTTCCTGGTATGATTCGCGAAATTCCTCTTTTATCTGCAAGCTGGAAACTATACTGACAATTCTGGTTGCTGTTGTTGGTGTGAGTCCATTGTTTTGTCTTCCAATAAACGATGGAAACAGTGATTTATTATCTAAAATTTCATTAACTGCTGGTTCGATTATATCTCGTATAATATAACGTGGAGTCTTATGAGTATCCATCCCGTTATATAAATTTATTATCGCTAATTTTGTAAAGGGGTAAATGTTGATTTTATCCTTACCTAGTGAATAAGATTCCCAATTTTGTGCAGTATCACAAATATGAACCGGATAAGTGCTTTCAAATTCACCACTATTGTACCAGTCTTCAATCTCAGCAGAAGACAAAGACATAGTATTAAGGTATTTTGCGACAAACTGAACCAGGTCATCGGTGTTGCTACCGATGGCTCCATCTTCTATTGTTATCTGAGTTGTAATACGGTCTTTATAATTGTCCCTGAACTGCTTATAATATTCGGTTGTTGTGCCTACAACAGACATAAGACGACAAAGCTTATCGTCCTCATTCATTCCAGTGTGCTCGGTAACAAGCGCATTCAAAAGCTCCTGGTTAATTCCTGTAAAAGAAGTAATATCTTCGATTAAAAGCACAAGGTTTTTGCCTTGATTATATAATTCCCTGCGGATTTCCTTGAATATTTGCTGAAAATCACCAGGCTCAATACCTGCACAGCCCTGTATAACATTATCAACCCAAAGGTTCATATAATCAGCAATAACAGCTGCGTCACACTCACCGTCATTATCCGGGATTAGACTGTTTGCCATTTTGATAGCTTTACGATCTGCGCCATCGTTTTGTAATTTTTCTCCGAAATCTGTGTCAAGAATAAAATCATCTTTCGAAAATAATGCAACAACATCACAGTTGCCACCATGCTCACTTGAGACCTTTCTGTAGATTCTGTCAATAGGTCCCCCAGCAAGCAGCATTTTTTCCTCAAAATCTGCGTTATTCAGCAAGGCTCGCAAATTTTTCCATTGTACTGAGTTTAAACCAGAATGGTCTTCATCATTCTTTATTTCAACATCAAATCGGCTATAAATTGAATCCTTGAATTTTTGCTCGCTGATTGTTTGATTAGCTTTTACAAGACGTTCATATGCATCCTTGTTTTTTATATTTTTGATTTCTTCAATGTTGAGCAGTTGTTTTATTGTCCCTTTGAGAGTATTATCGCTTCTCCTGATTAGCATCACAACATCGTCATGCTCAGAACTGGTTCTTCGCATCTGGGCATATAACCAACGAATAAAGTGGGATTTTCCCGAGCCACTTGAACCCTCAACTATTATGAACTGGTGTTTATTGTCTGTTGAGGAGTCACCGTAAAGCTTATTAAACAGGTTTGTTTCTGAAATATGAAACGTACCTCCAGTTCCGTTAATTCCGTGTTTTACAAAGATTTCACGAAAAGGAACATGTGTTGCAAGAAAATCCGCCTCAGTACTATTAATAGAGTCAACCTTTAAGACATCTGACATTCTTTTTCTTACATTGTTAATATTCATTTACATTCACCTCCCTTTATATATGATGTGGGAAAATTCTGATGTGATTCTGTGCGTATATGATGGAAATAAATTCCACTTTTCTTTACTGTCAAGATTATTCTTCAGATCAATAAGCCCATTACCATTGGAACCACCGGTAGCATCGAGCAGTCTTAAACCGTTTGATAAGGCAAGATTTAATTGATGTGTTTCTAAGGCATTTTCTGTTGCAACAGGGCAAAGGATTGATAGATTTGCCATAAAATCATTTACTGTGTATTCCTTGTTTTTTTTAAGATTCATCATTTCAATAAAATCGGTTAAAGCAATCACCATATTAGGCAGGTAATACATATCTGTTTTATTTTCCTGAATGTACCCAAAACCAAGAAATGAAAACCAAAATCTGAATCCAAGCACCATATTATTTGTTAAAGAAATTTTTGTTTTTTCCGTTAAGTATGCTAAACCTGCCGGGTCGGTTAAACGCTTATTCTTCAGCATTTCATCATTGGATTCAAGAAATACAGCAGCAAGCTTTGAGAAATTTGTATCACTTTTTTTCCATACGATGCTGTTACAATACTTCCTAAATCCGTCAAAAGATGAAATGCAATCCTTACTGCCTATAAATTTTAATTTTTCACCGTCTTGTTCGAGAAGCTTTAGTTCAAAAGCCACATCGCGAATAATCGTGAATATTGGTGTTGAATTCTCATTCAATCTTTTTGGCTCAAAAACAGCTCTTATATCTTTTTCATTGCTCATCCTTGAAGCAATTCTGCATAATTCTAGAACTCTTTCTGGCGTTGGTTCTGTTTTTATATTGTTATCAAACACTCAAAGCACCTCCTCGATAATGTATGCTTTTTTGCATGGTCCATTAATAATTTCAGATAGCTTTTTTCCATAGGCGGGAATGTAGCTATCTTCCTTTCCAATAAAAATAAAATCGATATCGTTAGATTTTGTAATAGAATATGTAGCATCCAGAAATTTTGCTATATCAGATATCTTTTCCGAAAGCAATACCATAACCGTGCCTGTAAACAAAAATCTTGCCGTATTTGCGAGATTAAAGAATTCGTCATAACTGAATATACAAAGTGTGGCATTTGATTTTGCTGTAATTTGTTTTGCTTCAATGTCCGTACATATAAGAGTAGATACTCCCCGCATTATAAGCTTGTTCAGCGCATCAGTTCCCAAGTCACCTAAAATTAGAAGATTGTTTGAGCTTTGGAAAAATTCAGTAAAATCAGCAGATTTATGATAAATAAAATTAAGTGACTTTCTAAGAACTTTATTGTCACACTCGTCAATAGTCTCATTGTGTGCATTACAACCAGCACAGAATGAGTCTGTTAATGTGTATATTTTATTAAACATTTCAGACCAACAAACAGATTGGCAATTAGTTAAAGCACGCTTTATTAAACGAAATTCTTCCTCATTTTCTTTCCATTCTCTTTCTCTAATTTCAGTAAGAACAGCAATGGCCTCATCGTTATTATGAAGTACACGTCGATCTTCAACCTGAACGGTAAAAATGTATTTGTTATTTTCAAAGCTAACATCTTCAATGGAAAGTATTTTATTCCTTCTTAATAGAAGTATAGTGTATACATTCCAATTTACATCCTGCCCATTGAAATACTTCAATACATTTTCATCATCGTTATAATATGGCACAACTGAAGTATCGATTATTATCTTGCCGCCACCTTTTATCGTAGCCTTACTGCTGCCTATAAGACTGAACCATCTACCAGATAGTTTTTCAATAGTTAGAACTTTTTGAAGAAATGAAAATGCAGAGTCAACATCATTTTGAGTATAAATTATTTCACTTAAGCTCGGCAGCCCGTCACGCCCACCTCGGCCAGCCTCCTGATAATATTTGTTGGGGTTTTCCGGGATATATGCATGCAAGACCGTGCGGACATCTTTTTTGTCCACACCGACGCCGAAAGCACATGTTGCGATCATAATATTAAATTTATTATCTGCCCATTCTATTATGAGTTTCTCTCGTTCTTTGGAGCCTGTCCTTCCAGTGAAGGTTTGAATATTGCTAAATCCCTCATCAATCAGCCGATTTTTGAGAGAATCTGCATCATCCGGAGAATTGACATATATAATCATTGGATGAGGTAATGTAAAGATAGCATCAACAATGGCATCGTATTTTTCTGTTTTATTTTTTGTTTTTACGACATCAAATAAAAGTTCTTTACGAAGCTTGTCACAGCGAATTTCTATCCAGTTATCACCTTCAGAATATGCAACTTTAAGTTGTTCAACAGCTCTACTGCTGAATGTGGCAGAAAGAAGAAATGTGCGAAGAGATGGATTTTTTTTAAGTAGAACCTTTCTCATGGCATCAAGACACTGAAAATCAACTCGGAATGACGCACCCCATTCAAGTATTATATGCGCTTCATCAACAATAAAATTTTGCAAATAATGTTCTTGAGCACATTCAATAATTAACTTCTTTAATATCGGATTTTTTATCAAAGCTTCTGGCGAAATAAATAGCATACGTGTATGATGCGTTTTAAGAGAATTAGAAATTTCTTTTATATCCGTATCACTGTTGTAATATACTATCTCGTCAGACTTCGATGGCCTGATTATTGCATTTGCATTTTTAGCCTGGTCGAGCATAAGAGATATTGTCGGCACAACAATGATTGTAAGACTACCTTCTTGCTGATAAGAAACAGTTTGTGTTATAAGGCTCTTTCCACCTCCTGTTGACATCGAAACAAGAGTAGTACACCCCATAGGAGTTTTTAATGCACCAAAGACACAGAGCTTCTGTTCCTCGGTCTTAAAGCTATCAAACCCAGTCAAATCTTTTATATAGCCATTAGTTACTAGAATATTACTTCTGTAAATCTCTTCAGATGACAATGACATGTTCATAAAGCATTTTTTTACAAACTTGCTATTTACAAATTCTGGGATATTGTAATTTGCAAAAATCTCACCATTGTCATCCGAAAACAGCCCTGCCTTTGAAAAGTTTTCTGAGGGTTGATATTCATGCAATTTTATTGAGATTTGGAAAACAAGCAAAAAATCACGAAGTGTAATCTCGAAATCGGTTTTGGAGGCGACTCCTCTGTTTAAATTATCCCATGTATTTATTAAACGCTCAATAACGGAAAGTTTGTACTCATCTAATTGATTTTCAGGACAAAAAACTTCAGAGTCAATATTTGATTTTATTCCGTTTAAATGATTAGCTGTAAATTCTATTAACTTATCTAAATTCATTCACTCACCATGCTAATATAACAAACAGAATCGAGGATAATATTCGGATTTTTGAAAAGATTGTATATTTTTTCAGCTATTTCTCTTTTCATTTCAGCTGTATTTTCTGTTGAATAGAATTCCGATGTTACTCGAGCCGCGCTGATTTGATCTCCAAGTTCTTTTTTCAATAAATCAAGTTGCGACTTGCATTTCTGTTTGATTTCGTCCATCACTTTTTCCTTTGCCGTCATGTATGACTCATTAACAAGTGCATTCCATTGCTCCAGAGGATATGTTTGTTTAAATACATCAATATATTTTTTTGCGCCATCTCGCTTTCCGAAATGAACATATTTAACTGTATCTTTTCTTGTTTTTGATTGGATGTTTCTATACTGACGAATCACCTCATCGTATGAATGCTTTGTCCCACGAAGAGGGATTGTTACAACAAATTGTTCTCCTGGCATATATCCTCTGTATGCGTCAATACTATGCAAGCTCAAATCCTGTTCAATCAAAGTGTACCAGTCAAGCTCAAGCTGCCAAGTAAAAATAAAACCAGTCCAGTCAAAATCAGCAGGTGCAGAAAAAGCAGTACATGTTCCCTTATACGAACCGATGGCATTGTCAACGATGCTGTCAAATATATCGTCTCCAGGTGCGAAGAAATGTATGTAGTCATTGTTAGTTGCAAAATAACGGTCGAAAGTTCCTCTTATATAGTTCACGCCAAATTGATGAACCTTGTCTTTGTTCATAATTCTGATTCGATTAAAAAGTTGATTGAGTTTGTTCTCAATTATATTTTTCATATTTGGCGGTATGAACATAGAATTAACCGCTGATTGAAGCGAAAATGAGTTTGCATTAAATCGCAGTACATTTTCACCATCATTATCCGCTCTGAAGCCTGCAAGTGATGACCATGCCATCATTGATTTGCTAAACATTTCACTCTCATTCTTAATATAGAGTCCAACAGATTTTTCAAGCATTTGGTTGAGACTTTGATATTTGTATGCCGCAAGGTCAAAATATCGTTCTTCCTTAATGGTTTTTTTCAAATCACTCAGCATACTTGATGTATCTTGAATAATACTTCCGAGACCATATTTAAAATCTTTACATACCGCTTCTGTTATTTTTTCATCGATATCATTCATTACAATCTCAAGACCGCTTTGAGATTGCTCAAAAATATGAAGACCATTATTCCAAAAATTAAAGAGGTCCTCTTCGAGAGACAATGCAGCATATGAAACGACTGAAACAACTGGATTGTCCATCTCTCTACCAATTCTATCAAGTCGACCGATTCTTTGCTCAATGTCATTAGCATTCCAAGGAATATCTATATGAATGAGCATATCAGCATGCTGAAAATTTCTGCCCTCGCCACCCGATTCGTCTGAAAGCATAATTCTATGAGAATAACTGTTCTGAAAACGGTAGGCATTCAGCTCAAGCTCGTCGCCTTCCATATCTTTTGAAAAGAAGCAGCAGGATTCTTCTCCAAAGATTTCGACCAATACTTTTTTATATACATCAAATGTTTCTTGAAAATTAGTGAATAATAAAATTTTTTCATCAGCTGTTTCTTGGTCAATGTAATCAACGATATTAACCATTCTGCAGGCAACATTTTCGGGATCATCAAGATAGCTCTGTATATTTTTGATATTTCTTTTTTCCTCCCTCACCCATAGAGCTGACAATGAAATGAGAGATTCTGGAATCTCATATCCGACAGAATTTGCTGTTATTGCTGTGTGGAATGCAGCAGCAGAACTGAAAAAAGCTGAGACAATCGTTTTAAATTGTGCATCGAACTCTGATACTGTCAATGATAAATTTTCGATCCATCCTGAAAGCTCGTTGAAAATATTATATTCTGTTGTGTTAAATTCTGTCTGGATATCGTAAGGTATAGCAACTAACTTACGTATGTTGTTTATATCGTCCGCCAATATGCTTCGTCTATTCCTTATAATTGATTTCTCAAGCTGATATACTTCACAGACGTATGATATTGCAGATTGAATTGCCTCAATTCCAAAATCCTTATTATTGTAGTCAATTTGATTCAGAAGATAATTATATTTTTCATCATTTATTATTTTTTTAATCTTTTCCAGGTCATCAAGCAGGTCATCAAAAACATCCTCGGTATCCTTAGTATGCACATTATTCGTTGCTTCAATCTCTTCACGATATGAATCAAGGCTTTCCATCACATCATGAGCACAACGAACAATTTTACCTTGGATTTCGAGAATGCTATCAAACTCTTCCTTACTCATTGATCTGTATTTATCTGGTTGAATTAAAGTAAGCAGTTTCTGGTATTCGTTTTTTCTTTTTTGTACTGGGGTTGCACTAAGCATAACTATGTTTTCAACCTTTTCGCTGATTGAAAGCATTTTGCTATATAAAGCTTCGTTACAAAGAATCTTATGAACCTCATCTGCTATAACGAAATCATACGTTTCCTTAATCTCATCATCAAGATGAGAAAATGGCACTAATCTTATAAAATTGTTGTTTTCGTTTTCGCCCTCAAACAACTTAAACTTAAACGCAAGCTCGATTTTCCACTGTTCAATAAGTGCATCCGGGGCAATGATAAGAGCTTTTGTATTATGTTTATCTTTGAAGAAAATCTTCAAAACCGAAATTGCTTCAATTGTTTTGCCCAGTCCGACCTCGTCAGCAATCATAACACGACAATTTTCTTCCTTAAAACAACGCATAACAGTCTTCAACTGATATGGCTTAAGATAAATCTTGCATCCTGCAAGATCCTTAAACCCGTATAAAGAATTGTTTATTGTCTGCATTGTTTGGCTAACTACCGACCTGCCGAGAAACCACACCGGGTTTTGAAATTCATAGTTTTTCAGCTGCTCTATTGGATTGACATAGCCCGAGTTAAAAGTTGCGTTTATATCGGTTTCGCAAGCATTAACTATCTTATTTTGTTCCGACTCAAGATAATAGTAAAAATAACCATCTTTGTCATTAAGCTTTGAGGCTCGAACTCTGTAATTGTCTCCTCGGTAATGAACAACGACACCGCTACGAAGCTTCTGATGGGAAAGTCTATTAAGAGGTTTTGTAGTATTTGAAGGAACAGGATAAAATCTGGATATGTTTTCTGTATCAGCAAATTTTACTTCAGCAGTTTCTGCAATCTCATCTACGGAGACTATTTTTCCGGTTGAAAAATATCTTGGATTTTTTTCGTCAGGGTCGGTAGGACACCTTACAAACATATTTTTTTTTAACATTCCGTTCCTCCATTTATCAAGATAGAGCTTTCAGACAAATATCCTTACAAGAGCAGTATTTACATTTAGCTCTGTCTGAATCGGTTGGTATTCTAATACATCCGTCAAGCAATTCCTTGATATCGATGTCCGATCTCGTCGTTGGATATAATTTGTAATTTGTAATAAGAAAGAATTTTTCCAATTCCGCATATTGCAAGTCAGTACAACTAAGTTTTGAGAATTTTCCGTTTTTTATTCTATATTTCAAGTCGGAATAGACATCCGCAACAAGCTGTGTTTTTTCAAGCTCGTCTGAGATTTTAATCTTGTCACTTATTGTTTGATAATTTTCAAAAATTTTTTCTCTTATTTCATCATCTGAAGCTGTCATCCCCTCAAGATGCGTTAGAACCCTATTCCGTATAAGAACCCGCATATAAAGATGTACGAGAAAACGATTACGGTGAACTGTTTTCTCCTGAATTATTGACTCAAGTACAAAACGATATTTGCACAGGTTGAAACGACATATATCTATAGTGTCAAGATGATTGAGTACTGTTTCGGAATCAATATGTTCCGCATTCTCAAACTGTAAGGAGTCTGAATAACTACTATCAGTATAATTTTTGTACTTCTTTACATGCAATCCCAACAAAGAAAATATATGAAACACATCATTATCCTTTTCATTTTCAGTGCGTATATAACTGAGTTTGCATCCGACTCGATTAAATTCAAGTCCATAAAGAAGAGCATAACGATTAAAGTTATGGTGTTCCATTTTTGATTTGAGAAAAATCTGATATTTTATATCTACAGGATCATAAACATATTCAAAGAAGTTTGTGTCAAGCGGCCACGGAAGACGTTCGTCCTTTGCAGAGCAAATATCCTTGTCGGAAAGTGAGCAAAAATGATATGTCGTTTTTGTTGCATCCTGTGTTCTACTAAGAAGAATATCACCGTCTATCTGTTCAAAGCCTCTTACTATCCAGTAAGCTCCTTTGTTAACATTGTCATCCTGACTGAGGTAGAAACTCATTGTCTGTTTAAGACAATTGAAAGTACCTGTGTCAGGTAAATTCGATTCATTCAACCTATCAAGAAGTTTTGAAATAACCTCCCGCATTTCATCATCCAGTTTTTCTTCATCGTTGACTTTGTTGATAATGAATTGACGAATCCTTTTGTAAAATCTTCTAAAATTATCAGTATTGTTGTAAAAATCGGAAAAGAAATCTTCAATAATCTCTTTAAGCTCTTCAAGTGCATTGATAAGACAAAGTAAATCTATCTTTTCCACATTATAATACTCGACCATATTCTGTTCTGGAGACGGCGACTTGAGATATTTTTTTAGATTTTTAAGTTTTATGATGATTTCATCAAGATAGATTTCATTTTCAAGGTAAGCTTCTACCTTGTTAAATGTGGACATCAAAACGCCTGGAACAGACTCGTTTATAATTCCTGCGCACAGACATTCCTTTAAGTCCGAAAAATCATTTACTACTATCTTCTTATTTTCCGCATCCCACATATTTGCCGTTGAGACAAAAAAGTGTCCTATAGGATAATCAAGAAAATGCCTTTCTCCAAATTGTACAGGGAAATATGCTCTCAAAATATCATTGACCTTACGAGATGCTGAATAAAACTGTTCATCCATATATCTAAGCTCAGAATGGTATTCTTTGTTTTGTTTCGCTTTATTCTTAGCTTTGTCAAATTTTGCAGCAACATAATTTGCAAATTCGGTAATGTTGTCAAATTCAATAATTTCAAGACTTTGAACTTTTTCGTTACAGTTAGAACTCTCTCCCCGGGCAATTTTACCGATGCTATCCGCTAACAGGTTTGATTTGTATGAATTCACCATTAACGGTATAGGATGGAATTCCTTTCCCGTAGGCATTTGAATCGTCACATCAAATAAAGAATAAATATTAAGCCAAGTTTCATAAATTTCCTGGTACTGTTTTTGATAATTGAACAAAAGAACAATATTCTTATATCGTCCAATATCTTCAATTGCACAAAGCATCGCAGGAGTAAACTGATGAATACCGTGTATAACAATTGTGTCTAGATTTACATTATCCGGATTAAATGTACTATATTTTTCTACGAGTGAATCCTTTATGGCTTTGTCAATTGCAGTCTCATCAAATACTCTTGTAAATTCAAAAGCAGAGTACTCGTTTTTGCAAATTTTATCATAAATTTCCACAAGCAATTCCTGGTCGGATGTAATGTTGACCTTTTTCATACAATCAGGTTCAAGACCAAGCTCTTTAAAAATACGGATACATGCAACTATTGATTTAGTGTTAAACAGCAAAGATCGTTTTATGTTATCTGTATTCTCACGATTTATAACAAGGGAATTAATTGCGTTGTCGACCTCCATAATTTGCCGAACTCTTGTCGTCAAATTTTCCCAGTCAGGATACATTTTATTTATAAAGTTCCGTATGGTTGTTATGCATTGAAGCTCTTTATAGTGCGGATATGTCCTAACCATTCCGTTAACTAGAGTCTGTGAGACACAGAATTGAACACAGTCTTTTATTTCGTCCCAAAAGCTACTCTCTTTATCAATAGCATAAGGATCGGCATAGGTATAGATTTTTACTGACATACAAGACCCTCCAGAATGCTACCCCAGCAACGATTCTTCGTGATTATTGGCTTAAACCAGGAAAATTTGTTGATTGCCCGAGTTAGTGCAACATAGAGAATTCGGGCTTCTTCCATTTCGGTTTCTTGAATTTCATAGTCAAGGTCAAAAAATTCGTTTTGCACCGAAAAATTACCTTCGCTTAAACGAAAACCGACATGACCATTGAAATAATTTACTTCAATTCCTGCCTTTTGTGGGACATCGATGGCTTTATCAGTGTAGGGTAATATAACCGTGTCATATTCAAGACCTTTTGATTTATGCACCGTAGTGCAAATAATATGAACACCATCATCCTGAACAGTTGTATCCCTTGATTTTTGTTCCGTGCCTGTTTCAATGCAAATATGAAGGTATTCATTAATTGACTCAAGAGATATAAATCCACGTTTGTTTATTTCCGACAAGTCCTCAAACACCAAATCATAATTCGCTCTGTAGTTAACCTGTTTTCCATAATTATCAGAATATTGTTTCCATGGCATGGTTGCCTTATTTAGTTCTCTCAAAGTTTTAAGTAAGGGTTTATTCTGTACAGCATATACAACCTCTGCCCAGTTCATATCAAGAGTTGTATTGTAATAGGCATCAAGACAATTGGTGAGAACCTTAAGTTTTTCGCTTTCTTGCAAACCATACACATTCTTAAATTCAAAGTTAATACTCGTGTTGTTTGAATTTATCAGGTCAAACAAGTAGGAAATATTTGTTGGGTTAGAAAGTGCAGAGGTTAGTTTACACAAATCGATACTCGGCTGAATACGATACAAATCCCCGTTCGAATTGCATTCAATCGAGATGTCTTCATACTTTCGCGCAGCCTTGATTATGTTGTCAATTTGGAAGTTTGTCCTTGTAAGAATCGCAATTGTCTTTTCTGCAGTAGTAAGGTTCTTAAATTTTGAAAATTCTTCAAGCTCACCTTTCCTCTTGAGAATTATTTCAAACATTTTACTATAGAGTTGCTCATCCTCCTCCTTTGGGTTGTATTCAAATTTTTCCACCAACGGCAATTTATCTTCAAGTGAAAATTTTATGCCATTAATCGAATCAATAGAACCAGAATATGGAATGAGTTTCTCCTTACCCATTTGCAGGAAAAGTGTATCATAACATGAGAGAAGCCGCTTATCACTACGATAATTAATATTGAGTGAGTAAGCATTCCAGTCATCTTCATTGCAACCCATTCTTGTAAAGGCATCCATTGTTGCACCACGGAAACGGTAAATGCTTTGTTTCAAGTCGCCGACAATGAAGAACTTGAAGACAATTTTATTTTGCATAGCAAGGAATGCAGCAATCTGAGAATCATCAACATCCTGAAATTCGTCAATAAACATAAATTTGAATTTATAAAGATTTGTATTGAATGATTCATCGGAAATGCATTTTTGAAGATACAACATATATTGTTGAAGACTTATCGAATTATTTTCATAAAGGTATTCCGCAAATTTTATCTCTGTCTTTACGACTACCTGTTTTATAAGATTAATCAGATAGGGCATTTCGATGATTTCTTTGCCGAATACATCATCTGTTGCGGTCTTTATATCAAAGCCTTTGTTGTAAAGAAGTTCTGAAAATCTAAGAAGATAATCCTTCAAATCATATATCTTTATAGGTAAATCGAAGAAAAATTGAGTATCTTCCTTATTAGCTTCGTAAAGATATTCGTTAAATAACTGATCAAATATTTTTTTTCGACGATAATTACCAGATACCGTAGCAAAATCCGTACCGATTCCCAGTACAGCCGCAGAATTTTTCACTACTTCCGTGGCAAAGCTGTGGATTGTTGATATCCGCATGCGTTCAATACCTACAATAAGGTCAAGATATTTCTTGTCCGCTGTCAAAAGGAAGTAGTTCATAAACTGCCTCTTTAGTCGCGTTTTCATATTTGTAGCAGCATCACTTGTAAAGGTCAGCATAGCGATTTCATCTGCTGGATTCAAAACACCTGAACCAGATGATGTGTTGCAAATAAAAGAAATACGGGAAATCATTGAGAATGTTTTGCCCGTTCCAGCACCGGCTTTAACATGAATATGTTTATCACAAGGAGCATGCTCGACCTTAAACTGATTAAAATTAAAGGAAGAAGCTTTACCAAGCTGTTCAAGTAAATCACCTTGATAGTCTGAATAATTTCCGTTTTCTATGATTACTTTTTCTTTGGTTATTTCTGTGATATTTTCAACTGCATACGCATCAAATGCAAATACTGAAAGTCGATTTTCGGTGACAGAAATATGATTATTTACATTATTATCACGGAAAAGATTATTTCCGTTACTTCGAATTTTCTTCGAATTAAATTTTTCATTAAGATTTTTTGCTAAACCTTGAAGTGATTCTTCATTGTTAACAAATACAATCTGTTTTGTACCTGCAAAATATGTATTGACAATTTCATCAATTTCTAAAAGAGTTATCCCATCAGGAAAAATGTGGAGCAAGGAGTAAGGAGAATCAGTAGAAATTACTGCATTGGATTTAAAATCAGCTTCGAAATGACTTCTGCATATATTGAACAAAGTGTCATTCATAGAAGCATAAGACAAGCTTTGAAAACTTTCGTAGTATTCAGCTATCTTAGCAAGAAATGCACTCATATCGGATATATCTTCTTTGAACAATGTGCAAGCAGGCTCGGAAACAGTATATAAACCATTACTTTTATAATCCTTCTTGGACATAAATGGATAACAAACCATATCCATCACAAGTGGCTTTATGTGATAGTTTGCTTCAATGCAATTAAGGACTGCGAATCGATAGCCTCGAACCTGTTTTTTTGGAGAACCGACAGGCTTGCTTTCACCTTTCAAATATATTTTATCAGGCGAAGGAATTCTGACAACATCACCTGTTTGCCATCCCTTAACTTCAATTAAAAGGATACCGACATCTTTTATAAGCAGACAAAAATCGAATTCTCGGGCATTAACCTCTCTATTAAAATAACAAATAATATCATCGGGAAGATTCTTCTCAATGCATTCGTAAACAAATTTCTCTCCTGCATATTCGGTTGAACAGGAATCGATCATTGTTGCCATAATTTTTCCTCAAAGAGCACATGGTGCTATGCCTTTTTTCTATTTTTTTACGAAATATACAGTTTACAAATAAATAAAACAACAGGCTTATCATAAAAATAAACCTGTTGATTATGAAAAATATGAAAAATTAGCGAGACCTACGCCTTGCTTGCTTGCTTGCTTTCTAGCTTGCTTCCTTGCTTGCTTGCTTGCTTGCTT
>R06__coassemble_22_pt1 | contig 74139 bp, 52 predicted proteins | sample R06__metabat2_low_PE_028 | metagenome-assembled genome bin R06 | reverse complement strand
AGAGGGCCGCCAGGGACTGAGGCGGCGAGGGGGTCGAAAAAGAAATAGGAAATAGGAAATCGCAAGCGATTTGATTATAGCGTTCGCTCTGTGGGGTTTATTCCGAATCGAGCGAAAGAACCCCCCTCGCCAGGCTCTTCGCCTGGCCCTCTCCCCCAAGGGGGCGTGCGTTATTCCGCTCCGCCAGTTTATTTAGTGGCGTGCGGTCGGTTCCGAAAGATTAACGGTCAGAATATTTCCTATCTCCTATTTCCTATTTCCTATCTTCTATCTGCTACTCGCTATTCCGGTCAGGTCAAAGTCCGGGATATAGCTCTCGCTGGCGGAGGACAAATCCTGCATATAGCCGTTTTCGAGTCCCAGCAGGTAGACATAATCCTTAACACGCGAATATTCCTCTTCGGTAATTCTGCGGTTGATTTCGGGATATTTATCCAAAGCCTTCGTTGGAGTGAACTGACTCATAATTCCGAAAAGCACCATATCCTGTGGAAATGAGTCGATAAAATCCAGCACATCCAGGGTATTTTCCACGCATCCGGGCAGTACGAGATGACGGATGAGTACTCCACGGACAAGCATTCCGTTATCATCAAATTTCGGCTTCCCTGTCTGCCTTAGCATTTCACGAATTGCATCGGTACAAACTTTTGGATAATCGGCGGCTCGGCTGTATTTTGCGGCAAGCTCCGCCGACATATATTTCATATCCGGCAGGTACACATCCACAAGTCCATCCAGCTGTCTGAGAGTTTCGATACTTTCATATCCAGAAGAGTTCCACACAACGGGTACAGAGGGCTTATGTTCACGCAAAATTCGGGCAATTACATCCGCATAATGGGACGGTGTGACAAGATTGATATTATGTGCACCTTGCCCAATAAGGTCATTCATTATCTCAACAAATCTGTCGTCGGTCACGGGAATCCCGTAGCAACCGTGACTGATTTCCTCATTCTGACAGTAGACGCAACCCAGATTACAGCCGGAAAAAAATATGGTACCGCTGCCGTTTTTGCCGCTAATACAGGGCTCTTCCCACATATGCAAAGCGGCTCTTGCCACCACAATTTCGGAACCGACTCCACAGAAGCCGTGAACATCCTCACGATTGACTCCGCACCTTCTCGGGCACAGCTCGCAAATCATTCCATTACCTCCGATGAATTGGATTTTTCCGTATAAATTGCCTTCCAACGAGCAATTCGGTTGGGCGTAATTCCAAAAACTGAGGCAAGATAATTGTCCACAGAGCCATATTTTTTGAGAATTTCATTCAAAGATATATCGAAAAGCTCCTTGTGGGTAGTTTCGCAAAATCTCACATCGTCGATGAGGGATTGCGGAAAGCCCAATTTACGCATAAATTGCCTGTTTTTTGCAGGTCTTTTTTCGTTGGAGAGCAGATATTCAGAGAGTATTTCGTCATAATTTCTGCCGAAGCAATACTCAATAATTGCAGCCAAAACGCCGGTTCTGTCCTTGCCTTCCGTGCAATGGAAAAGAAAGCTTTCGCCTCTGTCCATTGCGGCAAAAACCCGATTGTAAGCAGTCGAAAATGGCATTTCGGCATAGGAATCCAGCTTACTCTGTTTCAGCTCTCCCATTTTTTTACCACGAAGTAGCGCCACACGGAGCTTCGCCTTTTTCGATACTATTATATATTTGTATTTCCTGCCACTGACAACAGGTGCATGGATTATTCTTGCTCCGCCAATTGGATAATCCGGCTTCTCGGTGTACTCCTCAACATCACGCAAATCAAAAATGTCATCCACACGAATTTTGTTGAGAAAGCTTTTTTCTTCGTCAGAATTTGCAATCGGCACAGGTGAGCGGTATATCATCCCGGACTTTATTTTCAGTCCGCCACCGCAGGAAAGACCTCCCATATCCCGGAGGTTGTTGAGAGAAAATGTGTTGTTTGTCATAGTTATAAGTCTTGCTGGCGTAAAGTCATGCTTCGCAAAGTCTTGCTGGCGTAAAGTCTTGCTGGCGTAAAGTCTATCACGCACGCCCCTTTGGGGAGAGGGCCGCCAGGGATTGAGGCGGCGAGGGGGTCGAAAAGAAATAGGAAATAGGAAATCGCAAGGGATTTGATTATAGCGTCCGCTCTATGGGTTTTATTCCGAAGCGAGCGAAAGAACCCCCCACGCCAAGCTAAAGCTTGGCCCTCTCCCCCAAGTGGGCGTGCGAGCCGTTCAGTGAGTTTATCGAAAAAATAAATTTCGTCAACTTAGCCATTACCTTTTCCCTTTTACCTTTGCAACTGAACGGAAAGAGCTAATGTTCCGTGCAAAATCCCCAGTACCCACCCCAGGGCTAATGTTATAAAAAATATCTCCGCCGTTTTACGGGCAGAGAAAAGAATCGATGCTAATCAGTTGACTGCCTCGGCGATGAAGTCATCATCACAGCAGGAGCAGGAAACATAATTTTCCTCATCGTTACCGACGGTCTGCTTCTTGTTCATGTACTTTGTGACGGCTGCATAAACAGCTGCGGCAACACCAGCGATAGCGGCGATGATAGCGATAACCTTAAGAACCTTCTTCATAATGTAAAACCGTTCCTTTCAATGTATGGCAAATTGCCCGACAGGGTGAGAATGCCGAGCATAGCTTTTAGAACACTTAGCCGTTGGCCTTCTTTGCGAGAGCCGACTTTTTGCGAGCAGCGTTGTTCTTGTGAAGAATTCCCTTGGCTACTGCCTGGTCAATCTTCTTCTCTGCGGCATTTACGAGAGCGTCCTTGTCTGCGGCATTTGTCTCAATTGCTGTGTAAGCCTTTTTGAGGGCTGTCTTGAGAGCAGAATTGTTGGACTTGTTACGCTGTGTTTTTGTTGCGGATACAAGTACACGCTTCTTCGCAGATTTAATATTGGGCATAGTTTTGCACCTCCTTAACTTTCATACCAAACTATATTACCACTTTCCGAATGAAAAATCAAGTCTTTTTTTGTAATTCTTGAAATTTTTTTTGAAAGGCTTGCTAGCGTAAAGGCACTAGGCATTAGGCGGGTACCGGGGATTTTTTTCGGAAGGTAAGTCTATACATTCCGAAGGTAAGAGTCATGCTTGCGCAAAGTCTTGTTTCACAAAGTCGTGCTTCGCACAGAAAGAACAGAAAGTCTATCGGTCAGGGGCGTGCGAGATTACAGCCTCCGCAGGGCATTGGTCATTTCCGCTCCTCTAGGCTGGATTTCCGTCAATATGGAATTATACACATCCGTAAATTCACATTCCCGGTTATAATATATTTTCGCCCTATATGTAAGCCTTCCCACATCGGCGGCTCTGGTAATTACAGGCAATGCAGGATTTGCCAAAGACAGAATTTCTCGGCCCTTTTCGTTCATGGCGAGCAATTTTATATACGGAATTTCGGCGAACCTATCCTCATCGGTAATTTCGAGGAAACAGGACAGGACGGCTCTTGAAATTGCAGAATAGGTGAAATTCTTCGCCTTGACGAGGCTAATCAGCTCATCCGTGGATTTGCTTGTAGAGATGAATTTCCCGATTCTCATTGCCATATCTCTGTCACGGCAGTACTGGGCAATTTCATCAGCGGAGAGTCGTCGAAGGCGTGACAACACCATACGGTCGTAAATTTTTCTATCTACAAAATCCATCACGGGAAAAGGCGTATAGCAGTCCGTATTTTCACCTAATGAAAGTAGTTCACGGATTTTCGTTGCGGAGGCTATATTTCCTTCCGTATCCTTTGAATTATGTTCCGCTCCAATTCTGGGAATGGTGACAAATTCAGGGTTGAAGCCTCTTTTTTTCGACGCAATCACATATTCGATTCCCAAGTTATTATTGGGCGTGGACAATATGGAATCCTCACCAGTGATTTCACGGAAGGCGGCAGCTCTGGCAACCGGATATTTCACGCCGGAATTTATGTGTTTTTGAATGTTATTTTGCAGTTCATCACTCATCAGAACATCTGCAGACTGGATGATTTCATTAGATGAAGTATTTTCAGTACCAAAACACAGAGCGTCCACACATCCCAATGCAGAAAGTAGAGATACTCCACCATCGGCAAAGCGTTCCGCAGAGGCAGAGCTTCTCAAAGTGGGAAGGTCAATCACCAAATCTGCTCCCGACATCACGGCAATTTCAGCTCTGTCGTGCTTCTCCATTACCGCAGGAGAGCCTCTCTGGGCATAATTTCCGGACATACAAACCACGATATGAGTAAATCCCATATCCCTGATTTTTGACAGCTGATAGGCATGCCCGTTATGAAACGGATTGTACTCCGCAATTACTCCTGCAATTTTCATAATACCGAAAAAAAGACTTGCAAATTTGTTTTATATGATGTATAATAACACATAACCCAAAAAAAAGCAAGTAAATATTTTAGGAGACAGTAATGAAAATTCTCGTTATCAACTGTGGCTCATCGAGTCTTAAGTATCAGCTCATCGACATGGAGAGCGAAGACCTTCTCGCAAAGGGTATATGCGAGCAGATAGCAACCAATGACATCGCCACCTTCACCCACAAGGTTCCTGCCGATGAATCAAAAAATCTCAAGGCAGTTCCCATGGAGATGAACAACCACGAGGAGGCTATCCGCATAGTCGTAAGATACCTCACAGATCCCGTTCACGGCGTTATCAAATCCATGGATGAAATCGACGCTGTAGGTCACAGAGTTCTCCACGGCGGAGAGAAGTTCAAGGGTTCAGTTCTGGTTGATGAGAAGGTTGAGGAGGCAATCGTTGAGTGCTTCGACTTAGGTCCTCTCCACAATCCCGCAAACCTCACAGGAATCAAGGCTTGTCAGGAGATTATGAAAGGCGTGCCTCAGGTTGCCGTATTCGACACCGGCTTCCATTCCACAATGCCGGACTACGCCTATATGTACGCTCTTCCCTATGAGTACTACGAGAAGTACAGCATCCGCCGTTATGGCTTCCACGGCACCTCCCACCGCTTCGTCAGCAAGCGTTGCAATGAAATTCTCGGTTCAGAGAACACCAAAATCGTCACCTGCCATCTTGGCAACGGCTCATCCATATCCGCCGTTATGAACGGTAAGTGCTTCGACACAACCATGGGCGTAACTCCTCTCGAGGGCATCATGATGGGTACTCGTTGCGGCTCAATCGACCCGGCTATTATTCCTATCATTATGAAAAAAGAAGGTCTGTCCCCAGATGAGATGGACACAGTTATGAACAAGAAGTCCGGTATGCTGGGACTCTCCGGCACAAGCGACAACAGAACCATCGAAAACAGAGCTAAACAGGGCGATGAGAGAGCTCAGCTCGTGGAGTCCATGCTCTGCCATCAGCTGGTGAAGTACATCGGCGGATTCGCTGCAGCTATGGGTGGTCTTGACGCTGTTGTATTCACAGGCGGTATCGGTGAAAATAATCCTCAGTACAGAACACGCATCGCAGAAAAGCTGGAGTTCCTGGGTACAAAAATCGACGAGGACAAGAACAAACTCAGAGGCGAGGAAGTGGAAATTTCCGTTCCCGGCTCTAAGGTCAGACTTTTCGTTATTCCTACAAACGAGGAGCTGACTATCGCAAGAGATACGAAGGAAATTGTGGAGAAGTTGTAAGGTAAAGTCTGTCAGACGCAAAGTCGTTTGCAAAAGTAAGAGGTAATGGCTTGCCTCAAATAGGAAATAGGAAATGTGGATTGTTGATTATAGATTGAGTTCCAAGACTACGGAACGGATTCTGTAATAAAATCCTTTGCGATTTCCTTATTACTAATTTCTAATGCCTTAGCGTTAGCGTGAAGCATAACTTGGCGTATGCCAGACTTTCCGCAGGATGACTTTGCGCCAGCAAGACTCTTACCTTCCGAAAAAATCCCCAGTACCCGACTAATGCCTATTATAAAACACTCAAAGGAGCAAACATACTATGGAAAAAAGACTGGAACCCTTATTCACTCCGTGGAAAATCGGTAACTGTGAAATAAAGAATCGTATCGTCCTCACCAGCATGGGCGGTACCGACCTCTTCGGCTGGATGGAAAAGAACCACTTCGACAAAGAAGGCGCAAAGTTCATTATGGAAGTTGCAAAGAACAATGTCGGACTCGTTCTGCCTGGCTGCCAGCCTGTATACAACCCCATGTTCGGTCAGTGGCTTCATAAAAACAAAAAGATGTACGCTGACCTCAAAAAGTGGATGCCTGAATTCCACAAAACTGGCGCAAAGCTCTTCGTACAGCTCACCGCAGGCTTCGGTCGTTCCTTCACCGTCAGCGCCATGATGGAAATGCTCTACAACACACCCGTTGTGAACAAGCTGTCAAAGCCCGTTATGGATTTGGACAGAATTACAGCCTCAGCCAGCGCCTCGGAGAACCGTTGGAGCGACAAACTGCCCTCTCGTGAGATGACAAAGGCTGAAATCGCTCAGATGGTGGATTCCTTCGCACAGAGCGCAAAGATGCTCAAGGATGCAGGAGTGGACGGTGTTGAGGTTCATGCAGTCCATGAGGGCTACCTTCTTGACCAGTTCACATTCAAATATGTCAACAAGCGTACAGACGAGTACGGCGGTTCATTCGAAAATCGCTATCGCTTCGCCGTTGAAATAGTAAAAGCCATAAAGAAGGCTTGCGGTGACGACTTCCCGGTGTCACTCCGCTACTCCGTGGTTTCTAAGACAAAGGGTATGCGTCAGGGCGCTCTTCCCGGCGAGGATTTTGTCGAGGTAGGCAGAGATATGGAGGAGTCAGAGAAGGCAGTTAAGTACCTCCAGGACGCAGGATACGATATGCTCAACTGCGATAACGGTACCTACGATGCATGGTATTGGTGCCATCCGCCGGTGTATATGCCTGAAAACTGCAACCTTGCAGATGTGGAACATATCAAGCAGTTCTGCGATATCCCGGTTGTTGCAGCAGGTCGTCTTGACCCAAGAGTAGCCGCAGATTCCATCGCCGCTGGCAAGCTGGACGGCGCAGGCTTTGCTCGTCCGTTCCTTGCGGATCAGGAGTGGGTCACAAAGCTCATCAACGGCAAGGAGGATGATATTCGTCCCTGCATTCTTTGCCACAACGGTTGCTTCAATATGTGCCACTACAAGGGCGTTCCCAACGATCAGGAGCTTTCCGATTCTCTTCACCTGGCAAGATGCGCAGTCAATGCGGAGACAATGCAGTGGAACAAGCACTACATCAAGCCTGCAAAGTCGCCCAAGACAGTACATATCATCGGTGGCGGTATCGGTGGTATGGAGGCTGCCCGTGTGCTGAAGCTGAGAGGTCATAATCCAATAATTCACGAGAAGAGCGATGTTCTGGGTGGCACATTTATTCCCGCATCCGCAGAGTCCTACAAGGGCAAGCTCAGAGAACTGCTGGCATGGTACAGACTCCAAATGGAGAAGATGAACATCACAGTAAAGCTGGGTGACGAGGTTCTGGACATTGCACAGTTCGGCGACGCTCCCGTTATTATCGCAACTGGCTCAACTCCCAGACTCCTGCGCAAGGTTCCCGGATATGAGAAGATGGTCGAGGGTTGCGACTACCTCAACGGCACTCCCGTTGGCGAAACAGTGGCTGTTATCGGTGGTGGTCTCACAGGCTCCGAAATTGCCTACGAGCTGGCTATAAAGGGTCAGAAGCCCATTATCGTCGAAATGAAGGACGACCTTGTGTCACAAAAGGGCGTTTGCCTTGCCAATTCATCCTACCTTCGTGAGTATTTCGCACTCAATAAAGTTCCCGTTTATCTGGAATCCACACTCTCCGAGGTTAAGGACGGTTCAATAATCGTCACCCTCAAGGACGGCACAAAGGAAGAGATTGCCTGCGACTCCGTAATCAGTTGCGCTGGTTATATCCCGGCTCCGCTTACTACGGAAAAGAAAAAGAATCTCTATCTTGTAGGCGACTGCCTGGCTATAGGTAACCTTCGTTCTGTTATCTGGAGAGCCTACGACGTGGCGATGAAGATATAAAGATAAGGCATTAGGCACTGGGCATTAGGCGGTTACCGGGAATTTATCACGAAAGACAGCTTTGACCATTCCCGGGAACCGACCAATACCTAAACTAATCACTATGAAACACATTGTATATATCAACAAACTTCCCGTGCGATGCGGGACATTTTATTCCACACCGGATGGTGCAATAAACGGCAACGGTGATTTGGGCATAATCCTCGGCGTATTTGACGAGGGTCTTCGTATTTATATTTCAAAAAATGACATCTGGTACGCCTGCGAGCATCACGATCTCGGAGGTCTTCGTCCGCTGGGTTACATCGATGTGTACTTTGGCGACAAGTCCTGTGGCGGTAAATTTCATGCCGAACAGGATATGGATAATGGCGAAATCCGAGCCACCTACGGAGATATTTGTCTTACGGTCCGTGTGGCAAAAACAGAAAATGCCATTATGCTGGAAACCTCCTCGAAAGCCGAGTTGAAGCCTTTCGGAGGCGATGTCACCGGTATTTCTGACTACTATTCCTACGGCGATATTTCTGGCGTCTGCCGTATTTTCAACGATGAGAATACCTCCTATCCCACGGAATGCTACGGTGCTTTGACCGCTTTGGAGGGTAAATACTACGCCTTTGTTGCAACAAATCACGATGTGAAGGACCCGAAACGGAAGGTCGCCGACAAAATCCGCAAAATCAACTCCGCCAAATACGATAAACTTCTTTGTCAGCATTATGCCGAATGGAAAAAATTCTACGCAAAATCAGCCTTTGAAATTGCAGATGACGAGCTGGAGCTTTGCTGGTATTCATCCCAATATTTCACTGCCTGCGCCTGCGGAAACAAAAAATTTGCTCCAGGGCTCTACGCCAATTTCATCACAACGGAGCGTCCGTCATGGAAGAGTGACTATCACCTGAATTACAACTATCAGGCGCCATTCTACGGAGTTTGTTCATCCAATCACCCGGAGCTTCTTGACTGCTATCACGGTCCACTTTTCGACTTTATGGACAAGGGCCGTGAGTTTGCGGAGAAATTCGGCTGCCGTGGTATTATGTACCCGGTGGGTATCGGTCCGGGAGGCATTGTCACCGAGTATCAGCCCACTGCAACAATGCCCTTTGAACGGCTGTTTTTGGGTCAGAAGAGCAACGCAATTCATGGGGCGGATATTATGATTTTCAGATGGCGTGCCACAAGGGATTTGGACTACGCCCGTGAGGTCGCATATCCTTTTCTCAAGGAGGCAATTCTCTTCTTTGAGGACTACGCAGTAATCGAGGACGGCAAGCTCACAATTCACCGTGATGCTGCCCACGAGGTGCCATACTATCGTGAGGACTTCCGTGAAGATGGCTATAAAGAGGGCGTCAATGATGTAAATCCAGTGCTGACCTTGGGTATGCTCCGACTTGCCCTAGAAAACGCAATCGATATGGCAGTATCTCTTGGCGTGGACGAGGATAAAATCATCGACTGGAAAAATATGCTGGACATCTATCCCGAATATCCCACCACAATCCGCAGAGGACAACGGGTATTCCGCTACACTAAAAAGGGTCAGCGTTGGAATGACGACAACGATGTGGGACTTCAGCACATCTATCCGGCTGGGCAGATTGGACTTTCATCCGATAAAGCCTTACTTAAAATCGCACTCAACAGCTTTTGGCAGAAGAGCTACTGCTTTGAGGACGAAAACGCCTGTTGTTCCTACTATCCGATGGCTGCAAGGCTTGGCGTAAATCCATCACTCATCCTGAAAAAATTCCGCAAGCTTAACCAAAAAAAGCTTATGCCCAATATGATTTACGAATTTGCAGGTGGCGGCTTTGAAAACTGCTCCATAGCAGCTACAATGCTCAACGAGATGGCTTTGCAATCCTACGAGGGCATTATCAGAATTTTCCCTGATTGGGACAAAAGTATAAACGCAAGCTATCGAAATCTTCGTGCAGACGGCGCTGTGCTTGTTTCCGCATACATTCGTGACGGCGAAATCGGAAATGTTCGTCTGATGAGCGAAAAGGGCGGAAAAATCAGGGTGGCAAATCCATACAACACCTGTGTCATCGAGCTGCCAGACGGTACACATACCTCCAATAAGCCGGTATTCCAGCTTGATACAAAGCCCGGCGATATTATAATTCTAAAACGAGGCTGAAATGAGTTTCTTCAAAAAAAAGACAAAGCTGCCTGAAATCGTGCCCACAGGACCTGTCCAATACATAATCGCAGGTCTGGGCAATCCGGGCAAGGACTATGAAACCACAAGGCACAACACGGGATTTCTCTTCCTGGATGTTCTGAGCGAAAAGCTGGGCTTCGAGATAAAGAAGCTGAAATTCAAGTCGTTGTATGCCGATACCATGATTGCCGGGAAACGGTGCATCGTGATGAAACCGCAGACCTTCATGAACCTCAGTGGCGAGTCGGTGCGTGATGCGGCCCAGTTCTACAAAATTCCGCCGGAGCATATCATAGTCATATTCGACGATATCAACATTCCCGTTGGCAATATGCGTATTCGCAGAAAAGGCTCCGCTGGCGGTCACAACGGCATAAAAAACATTATATATCACCTTGGCAGCGAGGACTTCCCGAGAATAAAAATCGGCGTAGGCAAGAATGCAGAGGATGTGGATTTGAAGGAATATGTTTTAGACGGATTTTCCAAAGCCGAGGCGGAAAAGGTACGCTCCGTTATGGATGATGCCTGCGATGCGGTGGAGCTTATAATCCGTGACAACATCGAGGAAGCGATGAACAGATACAGCCGATGAATACATTTGCCAAAATTCTTGAAAATTCGGCGGAGTACCGCAATCTCTGTAATGACATCCGTTACTCCCGCTTACCTGCCGGTGTATTGGGACTCACTCACACGCCTAAGGCTCATCTCATCTCCGCACTCTGTCAAAAATTCGGCAAAACCTGTCTTGTTATCGTACCTGACGAGGCTACGGGCTACCGTATGGCAGGCGATATGCGTTCCTTCGGTATCACCGCTGAGGTCTATCCCTACAGAGAAATGACCTTCCGATTTACGGACGGCAGGTCGAGGGAATTTGAACACACAAGGCTGGGCATTCTGAAACGGATTTTGGAGAATCGTATTGATGCGGTACTCTGTACAAGCGCAGCGGCGGCACAGTTTACAATTCCCGGTGAGGAGCTTCGTCGGAGAAGTCTGCGGATTGAGTATGATGCCCAGGCTCCTTTGGACAAGATAACGGAATGTCTGTCGGGAGCCGGCTATGTACGAGCAGAGGTGGTGGAAGGTCCTGGACAGTTCGCCATTCGAGGCGGAATAATCGACTTCTATCCGCCGGACTGTGATAATCCGATACGAGTTGAATTATGGGGCGATACCGTGGACAGTATGGCCTTCTTTGATGTTCTGTCCCAGAGAAAGACCGATGAGCATATAGATTCGGTGGAAATCACACCCTCCACGGAGATTATATTCACCGACAATTTGACTTTGGAGGAAAAGCTCCGTGACCTGCGGGATGAAATTCACGGCAAAGGCGCTGTGAAAATCCGTGAACAGCTGGACGCAGATATTGAAAAACTACAATCTGGTCTGAAGCCCACATCTCTGGACAAATACCTCAATCTCTGCTACGATAGGGCGGAAAATCTCTTCGACTATATGCCCGACTGTTTCACCTTTGTAGTGGAAACCGCCGCCGTGAAGGACAGCTCGACTGCCAACGAAAAAATCTACATCGAGGAGCTGAAAGCCCTTTACGATGAGGGCATTCTCTGTGGCGCTTTAGGTGAATTTTGTATTTCCTATGGGAAGGTGCAGTCACTTTTTGAGTCCCGAGGCGCTATATATGTGGACAACTTCGCAAGAGGCTCCTTCGATACTCCGGTCAAGGATTTGGTCACATTCAACGCTCATCAGCTATCACCCTGGGACGGTTCCATCACTCAGCTTATGGAGGACATTTACGCTCCTTTTGCAAGAGAGACCGCCATTGTGGTGTTCGCCGGAAGTGAAAAAACGGCGCCACTGCTTGCCCAGGATTTGGAGAACGCCGAGGTTCCCTGTTCCTACTATGATGTTCTGCCGGTTGAATTCAGGCGAGACAGGATTTCCATCATAAAGGGCAGTATTTCCGCCGGAATAGAATATCCGCTGGAAAAGGTGATGTTCTTCTCCGTACCATCAGGCAAGAGCAGTTCAAAGTTCGTATTATCCGAGGGTAGCGGTAAAAGCAAACGCAAAAAGGGCGCATTTACCTCAGTGGACGAGCTTCACAAGGGCGATTATGTGGTACACGAAAACTACGGTATCGGCATATTCGACGGTCTTGAGGAGATAAAAACCGCTGGCGTCATCAAGGATTACATCAAAATAAAGTATGCGGGAACGGATGTGCTGTATGTCCCCGTTAATATGCTGGACCTTGTGTCCAAATACATCGGCGCAGACACCGAAGGCGGTAAGGAGATTAAGCTCAAACCAATTGACGCCAAGAGGTGGGAAAAAACCAAACAGCGTGTCCGTGAGCATTCCCGTGAAATGGCAGGTCAGCTCATCAAGTTGTACTCCGAAAGAATGCAACAGACCGGCTTTGCCTTCTCCAGAGATTGCGAAATGCAGCTTGACTTTGAGGAGCGTTTTGAGTTCGTGGAGACAGAGGATCAACTCCGATGCATAAATGAAATCAAGTCGGATATGGAGATGCAACATCCCATGGACAGACTTCTGTGCGGTGATGTGGGTTTCGGAAAAACCGAGGTGGCTCTCAGGGCGGCATTCAAATGCGTGGCGGACGGCAAACAGTGCGCAATACTTGTACCCACCACAATCCTTGCCTTCCAGCACTATCAGACGGTGATGAAACGATTCGAGGGCTTTCCGATTTCGGCGGATATGATTTCCCGATTCCGCACCGCTGCAGAAATAAAGGAGATAGCAGAAAAGGCGAAAAAAGGTCAGGTGGACATTCTCGTAGGCACTCACGCTCTGCTGTCAAAAAATCTGAAATTCAAGGATTTGGGACTACTGATTATCGACGAGGAACAGCGATTCGGCGTAGGTCAGAAGGAAAAAATCAAGGAGAGCTTCCCGGGTGTGGATGTTCTCACTCTTTCCGCAACGCCTATCCCACGAACTCTCAATATGGCGATGATTGGAGTAAGAGATATGTCCGTCATAGAGCAGTCTCCCCGGGACAGGTTGCCAATTCAGTCCTACGTAATTCAGTACGACAGAGGCGTGGTGTTGGAGGCAATCCGCAAGGAGCTTCGCCGTGGCGGACAGGTGTACTACCTTCACAACACCGTAGAGACCATTGACTCCGTAGCTGCCGGCTTGCAGGAGGATTTACCGGATGCCAACATCGGAGTGGCTCACGGAAAGATGGCGGAGCAGGAAATCAGCGAGGTCTGGCGCAGGCTTATGAACGGCGACATCGATGTACTTGTCTGTACAACGATTATTGAAACAGGTGTGGATGTGCCCAACTGCAACACCCTGATTATCGAAAATGCCGACAGACTGGGACTTGCCCAGCTTCACCAAATCCGTGGACGAGTAGGTCGTTCCTCAAGGAGGGCTACGGCGTTGTTTACCTATCCCGAGGGCAAAATCATCAGCGAAATTGCAACCAGACGACTTGACGCAATTCGTGAGTACACGGAGTTCGGCTCGGGCTTCAAAATCGCAATGCGTGACCTGGAAATTCGTGGCGCAGGCTCACTTTTAGGTGGCTATCAGCACGGTCACATGGAGGCTGTGGGCTACGATTTGTTTATGAAAATTCTGGGTGAGGCGATTGAGGACGAACGCAGACGGCAAAACGGCGAACCCACAAGAGAGGAATCTTCCGCATCGGAGGACTGTCTCATCGACATCAAGACGGACGCCTACATACCGGAGGACTTCATCACCTCAATAGCTCAGCGACTTTCTATGTACCGTCGGATTGCGGACATTCGCACAAACGAGGATGCGGACGATGTTATGGATGAGCTTCTAGACCGCTTCGGCTCGGAAATTCCAAAGCCAGTTCTTGGACTTATCGATGTGTCTCTCCTGCGGTCAAAGGCGGCAAGACTGGGCTTTTACGAGGTCAGAGGCAGTGACAAGCTACTTCTGTATTTCAAGGAATTCCGTCCGGAGTTCATCACGGAGCTATACAACAGAATGAAGGATGCGGTGGTGAAGCCAGAGGGCGGAACAAAGCCCTGTATCACCATTCAAAGCAAGGACAAATCCTTATCTCAGCTTGAGCTTTTAGAGGATGCAATCGGTATACTTGAAGAAATGGAGGCGTGAATATGGACAAAATCAGCGTAAAGGGAATGACCTTTACAGATGAATACGGCAGAGAACGGATATTCAACGGCGTAAACATCTGCGACAAGGGCAGATGGAACGGCAGCAAACGGGAATATCTCACAAAATGGGATGACAATCGGCTTGAAAAGCTTGCGGAAAACGGCGTAAATCTCGTAAGACTGGGCATTACCTGGGATGCGGTGGAGCCTCGTCCCGGTGAATACAACGATGAATATTTGGATGCCTTACTTGCCCTTACTGACCGCTGTGCTGAAAAAGGAATGTATGTCTACATTGATATGCATCAAGATTTGTACTCCGGTTTTGGCGATTTGCCGGGCGACGGAGCTCCTGCCTGGGCTTGCAAGACTAAGGGAATGAAGGTTCACAAGCCTCTTTTGGTCTGGGCGGAAGGCTATTTCTTCAAGTCCGCAACCGGCACCGCTTTTGACTCCTTCTGGGAAAACAAAATGGTCAAGGGCAAGGGCTTGCAGGACTACTATGGGGATATGTGGGCTCACATTGCGGATAAATTCAAGAATCATCCGGCACTTTTTGGCTATGATATGATGAACGAGCCGTACCCCGGAACGATTGGAAGTAAAATCTTCGCAAAAATTGTGGGCGGAGTAATTAAAACTACTCTTTTTGACAGGCGACTTTCTAAAATTGAGCTGATAAAAACTGCCCTGTCTGGTACTCCGGAGCGTGTTCTGGATTTATACACAGGTGACCTTCTCCGCAGTATCACAAAGTCCTGCGATGGTCTTATTGAGGACTTCGACAAAAACAGGTACTCGCCATTTTTGAACAAAACCAGCACCGCAATCCGCCGTGTGACTGATTCCGGCATACTCTTCATCGACAACAACTACTACTCGAACCTGGGTATTCCGTCCGCAACTCCAAAAATCACAGTTGACAACAAGCCCGACCACAAGCAGTGTTTTGCTCCTCACGCCTACGATTTCGGCGTGGACACTCCCCTTTACAGGTACGCAAGCAATTCCCGTATTGAGGCAATTTTCCGTGAACACCGCAGAGCCCAGGAGAGGCTGGGACTTCCAGTGGTGGTTGGTGAGTGGGGCGGCGGTTGTGACGGTAGCGACTGGCTCTATCACATCGAATTTCTCCTTGACCTCTTCGACTCCTTCAAATGGAGCTTCACATACTGGGAACACACTGCGTATCTTGGCAACGAGGCGTTGAAAAAGACTCTCAAACGACCGTATCCCATGGCAGTCTGTGGCGAAATCATCAGCTACAAGCACGACAGACAGAACAAAACCTTCACACTTAATTGGCGTCAGGACAGGGATTATCCCGTTGAGACGGAGGTTTTTATGCCCTTTGAAATTGAGAATGTTGAAACAGCGTGCAAATACGAAAAAATCGGCGATGCGATGAAGATTTGGGGCAATATGGGTGAAAATTCCATTGTTGTGAAAATGCTCTAATAGGGCAAGAATTTAGGGTGATTTGTTCAAAAATATACAAATTCTTACATTTTGACTATTGCAAATGTTACGAAATTATGTTATACTATAACAAATAAACCGAAAGGAAGATAATACATTGAAAGCAAGTGAAGCTGTACCGAATTTGCCTTCGAGAGTCCGTGAGTACGCAAATTACAGCGTTCGTGGAATTAAGAAGCTGATTCAGACAACAGGTCCAAGACCCTGCGGAAGTGAAGCCGAAGCCAAGGCTCACGAGTATATGTTCAAGGAGCTGAAAACCGCAACAGAGGATGTTGTGACAGAGGAATTTAAGGTTCATCCCCTGGCATTTTTCGGCTGGTTCAAAATCGATGCCGTCCTTCTCACACTCAGCGTCATCCTCCTGAATCTGGGACTTGCATACATCGCAATGCCACTTCTGGTGATTTGCGTCGTATGTCTTGCAGGCGAGTTCCTGCTCTACAAGGAGTTCCTCGATCCGTTTTTCCCGGAGGAAACTTCACACAACACCTACGCAACAATCAAGCCCACCGGCGAGGTCAAGCGTCACATCATCTTCGGCGGACATGTGGACTCCTCCTATGAATGGCGTCCCACCTACTACGGCACGAAGGTTCTGATGTTCTTCACATTCATCTACGCATCGGTTGGTATGGGAATGTGCTATGTGGCATCAATCATTGCGGCTGTTAAAGGTCAGGGCTTTGCGTTCCTTGCCACTGACGGCATTACCGCAATTTTCGGCTACATCACCATCGCCTTCGTACCGGGATTCATCATGCTCTTCTTCTTCCTGGACTACAAGCGTCCCGTTGACGGTGCCAACGACAACCTGACTGGCGTGTTCACTTCTACGGCAATCCTCAAATTTATGAAGGACAACAACATAAAATTTGAGAACACCGAGGTAAGTTGCATCGTTACAGGCGGTGAAGAGGCTGGTCTGAGAGGCGCTAAGGCATACGCAAAGGCACACGCAGATGAGCTCAACAACCCGAATGTGGAAACCGTTTTCTACGCAGTGGACACTCTTCGTGACTACGACACCATGGCAATCTACAAGGGCGACCTTTCCGGATTTGTAAAGAACAGCGACAAGGCATGCGCACTTCTGAAAGAGGCTGGCAAAATGGCTGGCGTTGAGATGCAGTACAGCACGATTTACGCCGGAGCAAGCGACGCCTGCGCACTTACACAGGCTGGCGTGAATGCAACCTGCTTCGCCGCTATGGACCCGGGTCCGCCCAGATATTATCACACAAGACTTGACACCGCTGACAATATGGAGTTCAAATCCGTTGAAAAGGGAATTGAGATTATGATTAACACTCTCTTCCTCTTTGACGAAAAGGGTCTTGGCTAAAAATAATAAAGAAGTCGTAAAGTCTACGGCTTCTTTATTTTGTCAAAGGACGAAAAAGCTGTCCAATAACTGTATAATATTGCTTTGCGGATTTTTCATCAAAGGGTTATGATGAGTGGCTCGCTTGCCATTCCGTAGGCATTCTCCGCAACCGCCACAATTCTGTCGCCGGAGTCCGCATTCACCTTAATTTTTACGGAATTATACACAGGCGAAGTCCAATAATTGTTGATAACATATTGGGAGTCCTTCACATTGCCACTGGCATCGTAAACGGTGACACGGTAGAGGAACAGGATTTTACCGTCGGTACTCTCCGCCTTCGGAACAGTCACAGTCTTTGTGGAACCAAGTCCGCTGACCTTCAACTCCGCATTTTCCGCAAAAACGGGAGCCGAAGAGGAGGCAAGGAGCTTATCGGCATTGTATTCCCTGTTGAGCGGATTGGCTGGATTATCAAGAATGTATTCACAAAGTAAAGTATTTGAATAGGTATCAAAGCCTCTGAGCCGAACATTGCTGTCCTTGTCCACCTCAACAATCCAAAGCTGACCAGTCTTTTTGTAGTTATCCGGATGAATACAAGACACGCCGTCCACGGTAAACTCCATATAATAAATTGCGCCGGTACCGATTGCGGTGTATTCATCTTGCCAAATGGAACGAGGATCGTTGAGAGGATAGTGAGAATGTCCACTAAAATGAACAATTTGGGGATAATTTGCGAAGATTTCCTTAAAATTATCCACACCCCATTCACCGTCCGCACTTCCGTACACTGTGTCGGAAATATGTTCATGATGAGCCACGAAAATAGGCTTATCTGGTGTATCCGCAACCGCCTCGTCAAGCTGTGCCTTCATCCATGTCAGTTGTTGGGTGGTGTAAAGTCCGTCATGCATTGAGGATACAGTGATGAAATGGTAGCCATTGATGACGATGTGTGTATCCGCCGTGAAGTCGGTGAGGCTTTCGTAGTATTCGCCCACATCCTCGTTAAGTTTTTTGTAGTCGTGGCCCTTGCCCATTAGCGCAATGACGGTGGTATCCTCCTTCACAACGGAATTTACCGTGGATTTGAATGCGTGAAACTGTGCCTTCGTACCGCCGTTGGTCAGATCACCCACGAACATTATCGCATCCAAATTCTTGTACTGGTCATCCTGCTGAGCATCGGAATAGGCAAGAGACACCGCCTTCTGAATACGACGGGAATTTGTGTCTCCCAGAGCCTTTACATGGGTGTCACTCATAACGGCAAACCGGAGAACAGGAACAAAATCGCTGTCATCAGTCGGTGCGGTGAGTGTATTTATCGGTGCAAGAAGCGACATTATCGCAGTTGCAATTGTCAACAAAATTGATATGAAAAATTCTGCCATATTTACCTCCTATTTTGCTTATTTTAACCGATTTTAGTGTAATTGTCAAGAATATTTCATTAAAAATACAAAAAAACAGTCCGCCGAAACGGACTGAATTGGAATTATTTAACCATCTTTGCGATTTCTTCTGCAAAGTTCTCTTCCTTCTTCTCGATGCCTTCGCCCTTTTCAAAGCGAACATAGGCCTTGAGGGAAATAGCCTTGCCCATAGCCTTTGCTACGGATGCGATATAACCCTTAACATCGCCCTCGAAAACATCGCTGCGGACGAATGCCTGCTGAAGGAGGCAGGTTTCCTTAATCTGCTTCTTGACACGACCCTCGATAGCCTTGCCGAAGATAGGATCAGCTGCGTACTCTTCCTTGCCAGCAACTGCAACTGTTGCGAGAGCGGCGATACCTTCCTTGGAGAGGAAGTTGAAGAGGAACTTGTTGTTCTTCTGCTCCTCGTATGCGGCAACATCCTCTGCGGAGAGAACGCCGTCAGCGATAGCCTTTGCGAAGACCTTAGTGAGAATGGGCTTGGGAAGTGAATCCGGCTTATTGAGAGCGCTCTCAACGGTGATGAGCTTCATCTTTTCAAGCTCTTCTGCGGAGATATCGTCCTCGGTGAGGTACTCAGGATTCATAGCTGCAATCTGCATTGCAACATTCTTTGCCATTGCGATGAAGTCAGCGTTTGCAGCTGTTTCGTCGTCTGTATCGAAGTCAACAAGAACACCAACTGTGCCCTTTGCGTGGATGTAGGATACAACATGACCGTCGATAAGAGCAAAACGGCGAACCTTCATGTTCTCACGGAGCTTGAAGAATACATTCTGAACAGCCTCTTCGACTGTACCGTCCTCAGCACAGGGAGCCTTGAGGAGAGCGTCAATATCAGCGGGTCTTGCGTCAACAACGGACTTGACAACCTTCTTTGCAAGCTCGTTGAAATCAGGGCCACCTGCAACGAAGTCGGTCTCGCAGTTAAGTTCTACGAGAGCACCACACTTGTCGTTAGTGAGAGCTGCTACAACGCCTTCTGCTGCAACACGGGAAGCCTTCTTGGCTGCTGTTGCGAGTCCTCTTTCGCGGAGAATTTCAACCGCCTTATCCATATCGCCTTCGGCTTCGGTGAGAGCCTTCTTGCACTCCATCATACCGACGCCTGTCTTTTCTCTAAGAGCCTTGACATCTGCTGCTGTGAAAGCCATAATATTTCCTCCAAATTATATGAAATTTCCCGGTGCCGGCAAGACTCCGGGAAAGTGAATTTATGATTATTCGGCTGCCTCTTCTGCTGCGGGAGCTTCCTCTGCTGCTGGAGCCTCAGGAGCGTTCTGCTCGCCCTGTCTGCCTTCGATAACGCCATCTGCGATTGCGCCTGCGATGAGCTTAACGGCACGGATTGCGTCGTCGTTGCCAGGAATTACATAGTCAACCTCATCCGGGTCGCAGTTTGTATCTACGATAGCAACTACCGGGATACCAAGCTTCTTTGCTTCGGAGATTGCGTTCTTTTCCTTGCGAGGATCAACTACGAACATAGCACCGGGCATACCTTTCATACCGGTGATACCGCCAAGGTTCTTCTCGAGCTTCTCGATTTCAAGCTGGAGCTTAGCAACTTCCTTCTTGGGAAGTCTGTCGAATGTGCCGTCCTCGGACATCTTGCGAAGCTGTGCAAGTCTGCGGATTCTGAGCTTGATGGTGTGGAAGTTTGTGAGCATACCGCCGAGCCAACGAGCGTTGACGAAAGGCATATTGCAGCGAAGAGCCTCTTCCTTGATGGACTCCTGAGCCTGCTTCTTTGTGCCAACGAAGAGAATATCCTTGCCCTCTGCGGCTGTGTCACGAACGAACATATAAGCCTCGTCAAACTTCTTGACGGTCTTCTGAAGGTCGATGATATGGATACCGTTTCTCTCGGTGAAGATGTACTGATCCATCTTCGGGTTCCAGCGTCTGGTCTGATGACCGAAGTGTACGCCTGCTTCAAGCAGCTGCTTCATTGAAATAACTGACATTTTTCTGTCTCCTTTTGTGTTTTGAACCGCTGCAAAGTTCATTCAAAGTAGCGAACGCATTACTGCCAACACCGCATACCTGTCCCTCTGCATGAGTTATCTGGGAGAGTATACCACTTTTTTCCCCAGTTGTCAAGTACTTTTTTCAGATATTTTCCATTTTATTTTGTGTTGACTTTTCGGAAGGAAAAGAGTATAATGCAAAGGCACTAGGCATTAGGCGGGTACCGGGAGTTTATTTCGGGAAGTTAGTCTTACCGTTCAGGGAGTTAAGAGTCTTGCTGGCGCAAAGTCTTCCTGCGGAAAGTCTTGCTTCGCAAAGGTAAAAGGTAATGGTTTTTCCGTCACAATAGACTATCGGAACCGACCGCATTCCTCCCAAATAAACTAGCAAAGCGGAATAACCGCACGCCCCATTGGGGGAGAGGGCCAAGCTTTAGCTTGGCGTGGGGGGGTTCTTTCGCTCGATTCGGAATAAACCCCACAGAACGGACTCTACAATCAAATCGCTTGCGATTTCCTCAGCCCTAATGCCTAATGCCTAGTGCCTATTTCCTACCTTCCACCTTCATAACATCCAGCTCGGCGATGAAGGACTGGATATCGGTAAAACGGCGATACACGGAGGCAAATCTTATGTATCCCACATCATCGATTTCACGCATTTTCTCGAGAGCCATCTGACCGATTTTGTCGGAGGAAACTTCCTTTGAGCCGGACGCCCTAAGCTTTCGTTCGATGTCATCCACCGCATTTTCAATCATATCCAGGGAAACAGGGCGTTTTTCACAGGCACGGAGCATTCCCTTGATGAGCTTGTCACGGTCGAAGGCCTGCCTACTCTTGTCCTTTTTTATGACCACAATGGGAGTAGTTTCCAGGATTTCGTAGGTGGTGAAGCGTTGACCGCATTTTTCGCACTCACGCCTTCTACGGATTTTTTCACCGCCGTCGCAGGATCTTGAGTCCACAACCTTACTTGATTCGTTTCCACAAAACGGGCATTTCACAATTATCACATCCTATATTTTTTCCAATAATACCACAACATATAGTGGTTTGTCAAGCATTTTATTATGAAGTTACATGAAAATTCCACTGAGCCGGAGAAGGTAATACTTGTAAGTCTGGACACCGGCGAATACGATACAGAGATGAGTCTTTATGAGCTTTCGGAGCTGACACGGACGGCAGGCGCAGAGGTTTTCGCAACCCTGCAACAGACCAAGGAAAAGCCTGATTCAGGCACCTACATCGGTTCCGGACGACTTTCTGAGCTGGCGGAAATTTGTAAAAATAACGAGATTTCACTCATCATTGTGGACGACGAGCTTACACCGTCCCAGCAGAAGAACATCGAGAAAGCCACCGACACCCGAGTTATAGACCGCACGACCCTGATACTGGACATCTTTGCCCTCAACGCAAGAACCTCAGAAGGAAAGCTACAGGTGGAGCTGGCACAGCTTCGGTATATGCTACCCCGACTTTCTGGACTTGGCACGGCTATGTCAAGACTTGGCGGTGGAATAGGCACGAGAGGCCCGGGCGAGTCAAAATTAGAGAGCGACAAACGGCACATTCGCAGGCGAATTCACTCCCTGGAGGAGGACTTCAAGTCACTTGAGAAACGCAGAAGTCTGCATCGTGAAAGACGCAAAAAGGACGGCGTAATCACCGTCGCAATAGTTGGCTACACGAATGCTGGAAAATCCACGTTGCTGAACGCACTGACGGATGCCGGCGTACTAGCTGAGGACAAGCTTTTCGCAACCCTGGACCCAACTTCCCGGGCGTTGAAGCTGCCGGACGGTCGGAGCATAATGCTCATCGACACCGTGGGATTTATCTCCCGTTTACCTCACAAGCTGGTGGAGGCATTCAAATCCACCCTCGAAGAGGTTGCGGATGCCGACCTGATACTCAATATCTGCGACGCATCGGACAACAATTTCCCGGAGCACATCTCCGTCACGGAAGAGCTTATCAAGGAGCTTGGCGCCGAAGGAACACCCATCATAAATGTTTTGAACAAGTGCGATATAGCCCAGGATGTGTTCGCTTTGGACGAAAATAAAACTACGGTGAAAATTTCCGCAAAAACGGGAGCAGGCTTGGACAGGCTCATGGAGTTGATTTCCGACAATCTCCCGGGAAAACGCATAGGACTTAGCCTGTTAATTCCCTTTGACAGAGGCTCTCTGGCTGCAAAAATCCGTTCCGACTGCGACATAGAAGAGGAGGAATACAGACCGGATGGACTTTATCTGAAAGCAAGGATTGATGAACGGATGCTGAAAACTGTAGAAGAGTTCATCGTGTGAGCTTTTTAATCCAACGGAATCGGTTGACTTTGAACACTGCCACGAAGCACTTGGCAATCTGATCTGCCTTCAAAATGAAGAAGGTCACGGCGACTGGCCATTTGAACAGGAATGCGGACATAGCCGAGCATGGAAGTACTAAAAGCCACATAAATATAATGTCGTTTTTCAGGACGAATTTAGTATCTCCACCGCCAGCGACTATTCCGCAGAGACACGGTGCCTCATAGGAGCTACCGATAACCGTCACTGCGAGAATATTTATGAATACCTCCGCCAGGGCAAGTGTATCGCCCGACACATTATAGAATGACAAAATCGGTTTTTTGAGTAGCATCAGCAGAGCCGATGATACAAGTCCCGTTGCTATGAAAATTTTTTGTAAGCGACGGGCATATTTTTTTACTCTTTCGGAGTCGTCCTCGCCAACAGTTTTTGCAATCAGAACGGAAGATGCGTTGGAGGATGAGGAATACAGCACGGATACCACGCCGAATACAGGTGATGCAATTGCGTTTGCTCCGATTGCGGCGGCACCGAGTCTGCCGATTATGGCGGTCTGAACCGACATAGCGATTCCCCAGGATGATGAGGAGCCTACAACGGGAAGTCCAGTTTTCAGGTAGTCACGAAGGAAATTTTTATCAAGGGACAGGATGTCACGAAGCCTTACTCCCAGCTTTTTGTCGTACACAAAAACATAAAATCCCACATAAACCAGCTCCACAGCTCTTGCGCATAATGTTGCGATGGCGGCGCCCTGCACGCCCATTTCTGGGAAACCGAGATTACCTCCGATGAGGCAGTAGTTGAGTCCGATATTGACTACGAGGGCGAGAATTGATGAGTAAAATCCCACGGAAACATTCTCCACAGAACGCATAAGTGCCGTGAGAATTTGGGTTATCATAAAGATAAAATAGGAGTGAACCATTATCTTTATGTAATCCGTACCGGCTGCCACAATGCCCGACTCGTCTGAAAGGATGCCCAGCACACCAGATGGCGTGATGAGTACAGCCAAAAACAGGATAAGAGTAATGGCAAGTCCGGTAAAGAAGGCTGCTGAGAAGATTTTCTTTATTGGCGTAAGCTCTTTTTTGCCCCAGTATTGACCTGCCAGCACCGTAAGACCCGAGCCTGTACCGCCGGCGCACATTTGCAAAAGAAACTGAATTTGATTTGCAAGAGACACACCGCTCATAGCCACTTCGGAATAGGAGCCCAGCATCACAGAGTCCGCAAGGTTCACCGTATATACAATTATATTTTGGAGCGCCACCGTGCCGAAGAGCTTGAAATAGGTGTTATAAAAATATTTATCCGACTGTTTTTTCATATCATTTCAAAATCCTCGGAACACCGAAATGCTCCGAGGTCCGTTTTTACAGGATTGTTAAACTTTTTGCGGTATTGAATTATATACCGAGAAGTCCTTTAAGATTATCCCAATCGCCGAGAAGAAGGAAGAAGGATTTAAGGAATGAGAAAATCTGAGAGATGAAGCGAACAAGAGCACTCTGCTTATCGCCACCCAAATCATCGGATTCTGTGCTGTTGTCCTCGCTGACTGTATACTTAAATACGCAGATTGCAGCTCTGTGGTCAGACATGGGCTGGTTGTTTGCAGGATTGATGAAATCAACCATCTCATAGCTAAGTGCCTCGATGGAAACTCCGCCGCCATCCTTGTAGAGGTAACGCTCCACGGAATCCCAATTGCCCCACTTATCGCCGGCATCCGGATGATTAGTGCGATAGAATACAGAGGACTGATAATCACCGTTGTTGTAAAGCTCGGCAAATGCGTCCTTGAGGCCACAGCCTTCGCAGAGAATTTCTCTGATTGCGGTATTATCGTCCAGCATATACTCGTTGTAGTCGCCGGTGATGATGATAGGACGGTCAGTTGTTCTGTTCTTGATGAGAGTTGCAAGCTGGTTGAAGTTGTCGATACGAGCCTCAACGGAGCCCTCATCGCCGTAAGCATCAGCGTGAATGTCCACAAAATCGATATAGACGCCTTCCTCGATTTCGATAACAGTCCAGAGCATACCCTTGGGAGTGAGCTCGTCAGCGCCACCTTCGATGATACCGCTAAGCTTGTTCCAGGTGATTCTGTCGGAGTTGTAAATCGGGAAGTTGGACCAGATGTTCATACCGTCGCCAACCGGAATACCACCACTATGGGTTGTGGTGTAGGCGTAATTCGTCATCTCAGCAGCAAGATATGAATGATAGTTGAAGTCCTCCTGAACTGCGATGATGTCGATGTCGGTAAGGTTGAGCTGTTTGCCAACCTCGGTCTCTTTTTCGATGACATAGTTGGAGCTGTTGCCGATGAGAACCTGAGGATCAGGAAGTCCTGCAACATTATAGTTGAGGGCAGAGAATGTACCGTCAGCGCAAGCCGCCACTGAGCCAACGCCGAGAACCATAAGTATAGAAAGAATCAGAGAGATAATTTTTTTCGTCATGGAATTTCCTCCGTGTTTTTTCTTAATTATACACTAAAAATCCGATTTTGTCAACAGGTTATTTGTAAAGTTATTTTGTCATTTTTTTGTCCACATTTATAACACAGAAGCAATTCTCCGTTTTTTCGGCAACATTTTTCTTGATGAGGTCGGTAAGTTCCCGGTCGGAAAGCCTGTACTTAAAGGGTACAACAATGTCAAAGATGAGATTTGTATGGGTTTGACCTGTGACTATGCGGAAGTCGTGCATTGTAATTTGTTCGTCGATTGCAGAAATTACGCCTGCCACAAGTTCCCTATATGTTGTGGTATGTTCATCTAAAACATCGATTGGATCCATATGTATTGTTGCATGAATACCCAACTCCTTGCGAAGCTTAAATTCCAAATTGTCGATGACATCGTGGGCATCAAGAATGTTGCAGTTCGAAGGAACCTCTGCGTGGAGTGTGACCATAGTCCTGCCGGGTCCGTAGTCGTGGACGATGAGGTCGTGAATACCCTGAATTCCGTCGCCACTCATAACAATTTTTTCGATGTTCTCCACCAGCTCGGGCTCGGGAGGCTGTCCTAAAAGAGGCTTGATGGTTTCGATTGCGGACTTAATTCCCGTGTAGAATATGAAAATCGCAACAAGGCATCCAACAAAGCCGTCGATGTTCAGAGTGGTAAATTTAGACAGAATCGTGGTAATTAGTACGATTGCGGTGGATACAGTGTCACTGATTGAGTCCATGGCGGTGGCATTCATTGAAACTGAGTCGATTTTTTTGCCTATGCGTTTGTTGTAGAACGCCATGTAGAACTTGACGAGGATGGATACGGCGAGGATGATGACTGAAATAATACTGAATTCAGTCTGTTCAGGATTGAGGATTTTGCCGATTGACTCCTTGCCCAGGTCGAAGCCCATAATCAGGATGAGGAACGACACGATAAGGCCGGAGATGTACTCAAATCTACCGTGACCGAAAGGATGATCCGGGTCAGGTTTTTTGGCGGCAATGCGGAATCCGAGAAGCGTGATGAGGGATGAACCAGCGTCTGACAGATTGTTGAAGGCATCCGCCGTGATTGCGATTGAGCCACTGATTGTTCCGGCGAAAAATTTACCGCAGAAAAGCAGGATGTTGAGGGCAATACCGTAGGCGCCACAGAGCGTACCCCAGGCGGAACGTTTGTCCTCCTTGTTTTGGACAAATATTTTCGACAGCAAGGTAAGCATATCAAACCTCCGAAAAAAAGTGTTTACAAATGAGTTGAAATGATGTATAATGGTGAATAAGGCAGGGCATTAGGCATTAGTGCTGAGGAAATCACAAGCGATTTGATTATAGAGTCGGTTCCGAAAGTCTATCGGTCGGAATATTTCCTATTTCCTATTTCCTATTTCTTACTTCCCATTTGCACAGACATAATATCACATTTATGCCGATTTGTCAAGTAGTTATCTCAAAAAAATTCAAATTATTTTTCAAGCAAGAAGAAGTGACCTAACACCTTCACAAAAGTCACATCAGCAAATTCAAAATTTCTTCACGCGTTTGTCTCTGTTACACCTTGCGGGACAATGGCTGGCTTTTACGCCATTGTTCCTCAGGTGGGACAAATTGGGACAATTTCCCTATATAACCCTTTGTCCCGATTTTGGGACATAGGAGTTTTTCCCTTTGTCCCGATTTTGGGACATAGGAGATTTTCCCTTTGTCCCGATTTTGGGACATAGGAGATTTTTCCCTTTGTCCCGATTTTTTTTAGTCTTGTTTCACAAAGTCTTGGCGTAAGCCAGGCTCTTTCTCCTGGAACGGCAAGAGTTAATCTATTCTAACAAATTTTCCAAAACACAATACAATGAAGGAGAACATACAATGCTCATCAATTACACAGGAAAGCCAATGCGCTTTGCCCACACCGGACTTACCCAGACGGCTCCGGAAAACACACTTGATTCATTCATCGAAGCGGCGAAATACGGCTGCGAGGGAATCGAGCTGGATATCAACCTTGCTGGTGACGGCGAGGTAATGGTAATTCACAACAAAAGTCTTGGGTATATGACCCTGGAAAAGAACGATTCAAGGCTTATGGATATGACCGCCGAACAAATCAAGCAGGTGGACATTCCATACCGTGACGCTCTCAAGAAGATGTATCCGCCGATTCCATGGACTGAGCATGACGGTGGACTTCGCATACCCTGTGCAAAGGATAATCCGGAAAATCGCATCACCCACCTCATCACCTTTGCTGAATTTGACAAATGGTTCGCAGAAAGTGGCTACGATATGACCATTGAGATTGAGTTCAAGGTACCGGGAATGCTGGACAGAATGGATGAAATTCTCGCCACATCGCCAAATGTGTCAAAATACATTTTCTTCTCCGGCGAAAAGGAGGTTCTTGCCGAAATGCAGGAGCACTACCGTCAAAAGGGCAAGCCGGAGGGTCTGAGACTTGGCGCAAACATCCGCTATATCAACGACGAAACCATGGAATTTGTCAGAAATTCCGACCTCTGGGAGGTTGGTCTCAACAACGAGGCATTCACCAAGGAGGATGTGGATATGCTGGCTGAAATGGGAATTAAAGTTTTCTCAAATCTTGGGGACTATGTACAGTGGTGGGAACTTTTGGAGCCCATGGGAGTTACTGGATTCAAGACCAACTATCCACAGGCATACACCGAATGGTGGGAAAGTACACAGAAATAATATTGCTAACGGGACTGCACGAAAACAGTCCCGGGTATTTTTTATAAATAAGAATTTGGAATTGTTAGGTCGACATAAATTTTTACAGAGCCAAGTCTATCAGGCATTAGGCATTAGGCATAAGGCACTAGTAAAGCGGAAATCGCAAGCGATTTGATTATAGATTGCGTTCCGAAGGTCTATCGGACAGGACGAGCCATTGCCTTTTACCTTTGCAAATGACTTTCCGCAGCAAGACTCTTAACTATTTAAATGGTTAAATTTGCCCTACTCGACCAATCCCTGGTAACCGTCTATATCTAACACTCCAAATCACAGCACGCAGCCCAGGAAGTCCTTGGTTCTGGGATTTTGCGGATTGGTGAATATATCCTGCGGTGCGCCTTCTTCAACGATAACGCCGTCGGACATAAATACAACTCTGTCGCAGACATCTCTTGCGAAGCCCATTTCGTGGGTAACGACAATCATAGTCATACCGTCTCTGGCGAGCTCCTTCATAACCTGCAATACCTCACCCACCATTTCCGGGTCAAGAGCGCTGGTAGGCTCGTCAAAAAGCATAACATCCGGATTCATAGCCAAAGCTCTTGCGATGGCGACCCTCTGTTTTTGACCGCCGGAGAGCTGTCTTGGGAAGGCGTTTGCCTTTTCGGAGAGACCAACTCTGTCCAGGAGTTGCATCGCTTTATCCTTTGCCTCTGCCTTACTCATTTTGCCCAGCGTCACGGGAGCAAACATAATGTTTTTCAGCACGGTCATATTGTCGAACAGGTTAAACTGCTGAAAGACCATACCGATATTTTCCCTGATTTTGTTCAGCGGAACTCTCTTCCCTGTCATAACATTTCCGTCCACGATGATTTCGCCCTTGGTGGGATTTTCAAGACGGTTTATGCAACGAAGAAGCGTGGATTTACCGCTGCCGGAGGGTCCGATGAGACACACAACCTCACCTTCACGAACCTCCATATCAATTCCGGTCAGAACCTCCAGGTCGTCGAAATACTTGTGGAGACCGGAAATTTTCACCTTGACCTCATTTTTTATTGCTGTCTTTTCCATAGCTGAATTTCTTCTCCACAAATTTTGAAAGCACCATAAGGAGGGATATTACCACGAGATAGAATGCGCCGACCCAAAGGTAGGTCTCGAAGTAGTCGTACCGAATGGTGACATACTGCTTTGCCTGATTGACCACCTCGTTGAGACCGATGACGGTGAGAATTGAGGTGTCCTTGATGGTTATGATGAACTGATTGACGAGGGATGGAATGGTGATTTTGAAGGCTTGCGGAAGGACGATGTGAAGCATAGTCTTGAATTGGGACACGCCCAAGCTTCTGGATGCCTCAATTTGACCGGCATCCACCGCCTGAATACCGCTTCGGAAAATCTCAGAGAGATATGCTCCTGCGTTGAGGCTGAGAGTCATACAGCCTGCGAAGAACGGCGACATACGGAAATCCTCAAAAACCATACGAATGACCTGAGGCATACCGAAGTAGATAAACAACGCCTGGACTATCATGGGAGTACCTCGGATAATCCAAACATAGGCTGCCGAAATCTGCTTTAACACGGGGATGTTGTTGACTCTCACAAGGCAGGATATAAGACCCACAAAAATGCCGATTACAATGGAAATCAGCGCTGCTTTTATCGTGACCTGAATACCAGTCAGCAGATACGGATAAACTCGTGTCAGTGTTTCAATCATAACTGTATTCTACCTTAAAATAACTATATCGGACGAGAAAAACTCCCGCCCGTGAAGTTGGCTAAAAGCCGATTACATACCGTATTTTGCGAGGATTTCGTCATAGACGCCGTTAGCCTTGATGTTGGCAAGACCTGCGTTGAACATCTGGACGAATTCTGCGTTCATACCTTTCTGAACAGCAACGCCGTAGGGCTTAACATTGACCTTTTCGCCAAGGAGCTGAAGATCAAGACCGGAGTTCTCAATCTTGTAGGAGATTACGGAGAAGTCCTCTGTACCAGCGTCAACATTGCCAGCGATAACAGCCTGATAAACCTCATCGGAGCCCTCGAAGGTCTCGATTTTGAAGCCGTACTCGTCGCAGATGCTGTTAGCATACTCAGCGCCCATTGTACCAGTCTTAACGGCAACCTTCTTGCCAGCAAGATCCTCAAGAGTTGTGATGTCGCTACCCTTTACTGTGAAGAGAGTCTGACCATCCTCAAAATAAGCATCTGTGAAGTCATAGGTCTCCTGACGCTCCTCGGTGATTGTCATACCAGCAATCATAGCATCAGCCTGACCTGAACCGAGATTAGCAAGAGAAGCATCCCAGCCACAGTTGTCCATGGTGTACTCAAAGCCCTGATCCTCAGCGATAGCAGCCATGAGGTCCATATCGATACCGGTGTAGCCACCATTTGCCTCATCGGCGAACTCGAAAGGAGCGAAGGAATTGTCAGCGACAATCTTGTAAACCTTAGCTGTGTTGACAGCCTCTGTGGTTACTTCTGTCTCATCAACGGTCTTGTTACCGCAGGCGGTGAGACCGACGATACCGAGTACAAGCGCCATAGCGATGGCAACAATGGATATAATCTTCTTCATTGAATTTTGCCTCCAAAAATAAATCAAATGAATTATAACACATTTTAACCCAGTTGTAAAGATAAATTTCAATTTCGTATATTTCTCACAAACATTGCCAAAAATTTATCTATAATCTTTATGCAAACTGTCTCTGCTCGTTCACAAATCCGTTACATTTAGTTGTTGAATTATTCATAAAATATATGTATAATAGGAAGGTTATATAGAAAAGGAGAAGAGAAATGTTTTTCAAGCTACTGAAAAGTGTGCGTGAATACAAAAAGCCGGCGATACTGACCTTTATATTCATCGTTCTTGAAGCAATCATTGAATGTATCATTCCGTTCATCACATCAAATCTTCTGAATGATTTACAGGCAGGCACCCAAATGAAGAATGTAATTAAGACTGGCGTTCTGCTTGTGTGTATGGCAGCGGTGTCGCTGTGTTGCGGCGGAATTGCAGGAGCCACCAGCGCAAAGGCAAGTGCAGGATTTTCGAAAAATCTTCGCAGTGATATGTTTGGGAAGATAAATTCCTACTCGTTCCGCAACATCGACAAATTTTCCTCCGCATCCCTTGTGACAAGAATGACCACGGATGTGACCAATGTTCAGATGTCCTTTATGATGATAATCCGTATTGCCGTGAGAGCGCCTCTAATGCTGATTTTCTCGGTGATTATGGCGTACATCATGGGCGGTTCCCTTGCCACATCCTTCGTTGTAATCATCCCGGTGCTCGTGGTGGGACTTTTCGGTGTGGCGAAATTCGCAATGCCGGCATTCCACAGAGTGTTCAAGAAATACGACAAGCTGAACGAATCCATCGAGGAGAATGTTCGGGCGATGCGTGTTGTCAAGGGCTTTTCCCGTGAGGATTACGAGAAGGAAAAGTTCGGAAATGCCTCGGAGGACATCTGCGTGGACTTCACCAAGGCTGAGCGTATCGTGGCACTTAACTCCCCGATTATGCAGGTCTGCATCTACTTCAATATGATTTTCGTCCTGCTGGTGGGCTCAATGCTCATCGTCAAATACGGCGGCACAAAAATAAATGTTGGCGAAATTTCCGCAATGATAACCTACGGAATGCAGGTTATGATGCAGCTGATGATGATTAGTATGATTTATGTTATGCTGACCATTTCTGCTGAATCAATGAAGAGAATAGTTGAGGTTCTTGATGAGGAGCCCTCATTAACAAATCCGGAAAATCCCGTTATGACAGTTGCGGACGGCTCAATCGATTTTGAAAATGTGAGCTTCAAATACAATGCGGATGCCAAAAAATACGCTTTGTCGGATGCCAGCATTCATATAAAATCCGGTCAGACGGTGGGTATAATCGGTGGCACTGGCTCATCGAAATCAACACTTGTACAGCTAATTCCCAGGCTCTACGATGTGACGGAGGGCTGTGTGAAGGTAGGCGGAGTGGATGTGAAAAGCTACGACCTGAATACTCTTCGTAACTCCGTAGCCATGGTGCTTCAAAAGAATCTTCTCTTTGCCGGAACTATCGCAGAAAACCTTCGCTGGGGCAACGAAAACGCCACGGACGAGGAGCTTCGCAATGCTTGTATACTCTCTCAGGCGGATGAATTTGTCTCCGCAATGCCCGAGGGTTACAACACCCACATTGAACAGGGCGGAACTAATGTGTCCGGCGGTCAGAAGCAAAGACTCTGCATCGCACGAGCGCTTCTTAAAAAGCCGAAAATTCTCATTCTGGACGACTCCACCTCTGCAGTGGACACAAAAACCGACGCTCTCATTCGCAAGGGTTTCAAGTCCTTCATTCCCGAAACTACGAAAATCATAATCGCCCAGCGTATCGCCTCAGTTCAGGACGCAGATGTGATTCTCGTTATGGACAACGGCAGAATTTCCGCCTCGGGAAATCACGAATATCTTATGAAAAACAGCGAAATTTACCGTGAGGTTTACGAACAGCAGACAAACGGAGGTGAGGACAATGAGTAAGAAATCCCCAACGATGCCTCATCAGGGCAAGCCGAAGCTGGATATGGGCACTCTTGGACGCATAATGAAGCTCCTGTTTAAGGCATATCCGGTGCTTATGCCGGTGACATGCGTGTGCATCATCCTCTCCGCAATCGTGTCCTCAATTCCCGCAATATTCATTCAGAAAATCCTCGCCTTTGTGACAGAATTTCTCGAAGACGGTGTGACGGATTGGAGCATTGCAAAACAGGAAATTCTCCCGAAAATTATCGTCCTGGGTTCCATGTATGTTGCATCGCTTATTCTTATTACAATATACAATCAGCTCATGGCGATAATCACCCAGGGCTTCCTCAAAAAGATGCGTTGCAAGATGTTCGACGGCATGCAGAACCTGCCGATTAAGTATTTCGACACCAACAAGCACGGCGACATAATGAGCTACTACACAAACGACATCGACACCCTCCGCCAGCTCATTTCCCAGGCACTTCCCCACCTCCTCCAATCCTCCGTAATCGTCCTTTCTGTCCTTTGCATTATGCTCTGGTACAGCATTTGGATGACATTGGTTGTGGCTCTCGGAGTCGTTGCCATGATACTTGTGTCCAAAAAAGTGGGCGGCGGTTCGGCGAAATATTTCATTCGTCAGCAGAAGAGCGTTGCCAATACCGAGGGCTTCGTCCAGGAGATGATGAACGGTCAGAAGGTTGTGAAGGTGTTCTGCCACGAGAAAGCTTCAGTGAATGATTTCGAGAAGGTCAACCAGGAGCTTTGCAACAACACCTACAAAGCCAACGCCTACGCAAATGTCCTGGGTCCGATTATCATGAACATCGGCAATATTCTCTATGTTCTCTGCGCTGTTGCAGGCGGATTTTTCCTCCTCTCCGGCACTAAAAACCTGGCTCTCTCCGGACTTGCCTTTTCAATAGATGTTGTGGTGCCGTTTCTCAATATGACTAAGCAGTTCACCGGAAATGTGAATCAGGTATCCCAGCAGATTAACTCAATTATTATGGGTATGGCTGGCGCAAAGAGGCTCTTCTCTCTTATGGACGAAATGCCCGAGGAGGACAATGGCTATGTCACTCTTGTCAACGCAAAGACTAATTCCGACGGCTCTCTCACAGAGTCAAATGAGCGTACCGGCTCCTGGGCTTGGAAGCATCCTCACGAGGACGGCACAATCACCTATCAGCCTCTCCAGGGCGATGTAAGACTTCTGGGCGTGGATTTCTCATACGAGGAAGGTAAGCAAATCCTCCATGATGTGTCCGTCTACGCAGAGCCCGGTCAGAAGGTGGCTTTCGTTGGAGCAACCGGAGCTGGCAAGACCACAATTACTAACCTGATAAACAGATTCTACGACATCGAGGACGGCAAAATCCGATACGACGGAATTAACATCAACAAGATTAAGAAGTCCGACCTTAGGCGTTCTCTGGGACTGGTGCTTCAGGATACCAACCTCTTCACAGGCACGGTTATGGAGAACATTCGATACGGCAGACTGGATGCCTCCGACGAGCAATGCGTGAATGCGGCTGTTCTGGCAGGTGCGGACGACTTCATTTCACGACTTCCCAATGGCTACGACACCCAGCTTACCAACAACGGAGCCAACCTCTCACAGGGTCAGCGTCAGCTCATCGCAATCGCAAGAGCCGCCGTGGCAGACCCGCCGGTTATGATTCTCGACGAGGCAACATCATCAATCGATACACGCACCGAGGCAATCGTTCAGAGAGGTATGGACAAGCTTATGGAAGGCAGGACGGTATTCGTCATCGCCCACAGACTCTCCACCGTACGAAACAGCGATGTGATTATGGTTCTTGACCACGGTAGGATTATCGAACGAGGCAGTCACAACGACCTCATCGCCCAAAAGGGTACATATTATCGTCTCTACACCGGCGCCTTCGAGCTGGAATAGGCAGCAGGCTTTTGCCTGTTGTCTGTTGCCTGTACAGATATAACATCACAAATATGCAGATATGTCAAGTACTTATCTCGCATATTTTTATTTTTTTTGATGCCATATTAACAAATGCAAAGATTTGTGACATAATTCAAACAAATATAAAGAAGAGGAAAAGAATAGATGAGATACAGAGCTACTGAACAATATCGAGAATATCGTAACGATGTCGTCAGTAATTCTAATTATAATCCTTCTTCTAATTCTATTTTTTCCAGAAAGAAAAGAAGATGAGAGAAGAATAAAAAAGTAGGAAACTATTCTATCTCCTCTTTCTCCTCTCTCCTACTTTCAGCTTTCTCTCTTCCTCCTCTTTGTTTTCGGAAAGAAGGAAGGAATGAAATAAGAGAATGTATTTTGACAAAGATTATTTTTTGTGAAATTTTTTGAGATAACTACTTGACAAGAATGAAGTTATGTGATAAAATACAGGCAGATGAAAAAAAACAGGAAATGCTCCGTAGTGGACTCTATAATCAAATCACTTGCGATTTCTGAACCCTAATGCCTATTGCCCTGCCTAATGCCTTATACTTCCTGCGACGAATAAAGCTTGATTTAACATAAAGTAAAACTCGTCAACATTTCCTATTTCTTTTCGACCCACTCGCCACCTCAGTCCCTGGCGGCCCTCTCCCTCTTTCAGTGGGCGTGCGATGCGTTCCGGAAAGTTTTCCGGTAGCCGACTATTGCTTTTTTTCAACTTATACCACTTCTACGGTTTGGGAGAGGCGGAGAGAGTAGAGCACGGTGTCCTCAACGGGAATTTCCAGTACCTGTCCCACGGCGTAGCGATAGATTTTCAGTTGCATTGCGTACATGTCCTTTAGCTCTTCAACGGAGTCCACGTTGTCGGTCTTGTAGTCCACAATCACCGCTCGGTTGTCCTTCACGAACACCAAATCCGCCATACCCTGAACGAGAATTTTTTCATCCTCAGCTTCCTTTGGACAGTTGTTCAGAATTTGACCTGCCGGCATAAACACTCCGAAGCTCAGCTCCTTGTACACCGCATCTGCTTCGATTGCAGCCTCGCCAACGGGACTTTTCACAAAGGCGATCAGACTGTCAAGGCTCACAACATCCAGCTCATTTTCAGTCATCTTTCCGCTCAAACGAATCTTCTCATACTCTTCTTCAGGATTTTGTGCAAGGCTCTGGAAGTCGCAAAGTTCCAGGAACTTATGGTAAGCCGTACCTCTTGCGGCGGCGGTAAGGTTGCCGTCACTCAAAAATGAGGGCTTGGAGGTGGCAACAAACCTGGCATTGAACTCCTTGTCGCTCCTGGATGCGGACTTCTTGGATGGCACTGCGGACAGATAGGAATAGGCGTAGTCCTTGCTTGCTTTGTCGGATATTTTCTCCAAAAGGCAGGCATCGGCATCGAAATTCGCCTCCTCTTCAGGCTCTTCTTCCGGGCTTTCCTCCATGTCAACGGGCATAACAGTCTGGAAATTCGCCTTACCATCAAGCATCGGGACACCATATTTCCCGTAAGATTCACGAAGCTCCTCCATATCTGGATGACGGAATATGGCGGCAGTCAAAATCTCGGCGGAGTTTTTCAACTGCATTATTTCGCTCTCAGTGAATTTCTTCTTCATTCCCACTGCGGACAGGTTTTTGCCAAATGTACTACTTACGGGCAATGGAAGGATTATGCTCAGCCTGTGTTTTGCTCTTGTGGTGGCGACATAGAGGAGTCTGAGGTGCTCCGCCGTCTCCTCTTTTTTTCCAAAAAGCTTCACTGCTGTGGAAGAAATTGTTTCATAACGAGACAGATTTTCCCTATCTGCAAGCCTAATTCCGATACCAGCGTTCTTGTTGAGTTGTATTCCGCCGTCCTCAGAATCGCCCCGTTCAGAGTTGAGTGATGCCAAAATTACATAGGGAAATTCCAATCCCTTGGAGCCGTGCATAGTCATCAGGCGGACACAATTGGCGCTAGCGGGCGGCAGCTTTGCCGTAACCTTGCCGTCGCTGTCCTGCAAATAAATCAAAAATCTGATAAATCCGTGAAGGTCCTTGTTGTCGGAGGAGTCGTAGCTGTCGGAAAATTCAATGAATCGGCGGATATTAGTTCTCGCACTATCGCCACCCTTGAAGCAGATGGCAGTTTCCTCGTAGGCCAGGTCATTCACCACACGTCGGATAAAATCGGACAAGCCCATACAAGAGCTGAGGGCACGAAGTCGGCTCAGCCTGTCAAGAAAATCTCTTGCCTTGGCACTCTTTTTTGATGCGGAATTTACGCATTGCCAAAGGGTGAAATACTTATTTTCAAGGCGAATTTCAGTCAGCTCATCGGGAGTGAAGGCGAACACCGGCGAATACATTGCGGACAGGAGAGCCATATCGTCAGAAGGATTGTCCACGATGGTGAGAATGGACACCAGAATCCTAATCTCCGGGCGTTCAAGCAGGCTGACATCCTCGTCGCTGACGAATGGAATGCCTCTTTTGCGAAGCTCATCTCCGTATTCCGTGAAGTTCTTTTTCTTTCGGCAAAGTACGCAGAAGTCGCCGTAGTCCGCAGGATTTTTGTTAGGAGCATAGCATTCGCCCAGATGTTTTTCGATGTAATCAGCAATTGCCACAGCCTCGGAAGCGGTATTCTCCGACGAATTTTTGGACTTATTGTAGAGAATTACCTCCACCGGATTGTCCTTCAGCTCTTCTCTCTCATCGTTGTGTACGAGCCTCTCACGGGTATAGTCAATTCCACCCATTTCAGGGATAATCAGTCGGTCAAAAATATAATTGGCAGCGTTGATAATTCCCTCATCGCTACGGAAATTCTTCGACAGGGCAAGTCGTCTGCCGTCGCCACTGCCGTCATCGGTGTAGGAGTTGAATTTGTCGGTGAAAAGGGCTGGTTCTGTGTGACGGAAGCCGTAAATACTCTGCTTTGCATCGCCCACCATGAAGCGGTTTTTGCCGTTGGACAATGCCCAGAAGAAGGTGTCCTGAGCTAAGTTAGTGTCCTGATATTCGTCTATGAAAATCTCGTCAAAATCTCCACGAAGCTGTTCACAAAATTCCGTCCTCGTGACGCCGTCCTCCTCCAAAAGAAGCCTTATCGCAAGGTGTAGAACATCCGAAAAACCGATGGAATTTTTCTCGTATTTTATAGTTCTGACTCTGTCGTCGAAGCGAATTGTCGCATCAATCAGGGCGTTACATATGGGCAGAATTTTCTCCATATCCTGCCGATGCTCTGCCGAGGTTGCAGGAATGTAGTTTTTTGTTATTTGTTCGATTATGCCCTTTCCGAAGTCACGAAGGCTCTTAACCTGGTCCTTATCCTCTGGATTGTTTTCGTAACCTTTTTTTAGGTTTAATCTTTCGAATTTTTTCGGGCGGATTGTATCAAGGAAATCGTCCCAGTCCGCATCAGTCTTCAATGCTTGAATTTTCATTAAAAGAACATCCACAAAATCCCGTTCACCGGCGAGAATTTCGGAACTTTTCTCCGTATCTGGCACGAAATGTGAATGTAAGCTGATTGCTTGCTTGTAGACATCTGCCACAAAAGACAGGTCGGAGGCGATTTGCTGAATGAGAATTTTGCCGTGTCGGGTTTCTGGAATCGGGGATGTATCGCAGACCGAGGCACGAAGCTCCTGGTAGAACCTTTCCGGGAACGGTGATGTGGCTGCGAATTCGCTCAAACGACAGATGTAATTTGCCAATCTTTTGTCGCCGGAATCATCGGTACACATATCGTTGAGCCGTTTGAAATCGGGACTTGCCTCATGATGAAGCTCCTCAATGACGGACTCGGAGGCAGTTTTTCGGATGGACTCCGCCTCCTCGTTACTCATAATGGAGAATGTGCCGTTGAGAGCGCCCACATCGAGACGGTCGATGTTCTCTCGTACAAGCCCTATGCAAAGGGAGTCAATGGTGGACACACGAAGTGAAGAAGAACGAAGAGCCGCAGAGGCAAGGACTGCGTTGTCCGGGTCGGCATCGGATGCCTCATTCAGCGCATTGATGATTTTCATTTTCATTTCAGCAGCTGCCTTCCTGGTGAAGGTGGATACAAGTATCCTCTCGGGAGCTCCGGTCTGTTTAAGACGGCGAATGACTCGCTCCACCAGAACTGCTGTCTTGCCCGAACCTGCCGCTGCAGAGAGAAGGATATTATTGCCCTCGTAAACGATGGCTTCCTTTTGTTCATCTGTCCATTTGACTGTACTCATAATGCCTCCGTTATATGTAGTCGGGTACTGGGAATTTGTTACGAAAGTCTTGCTTGCGCCAGCAAGACTCTTAACTCCCTGAACGGATGAATTTGCCTTCCTTGACTAATTCCCGGAACCCGACTATTTCCTATTTCCTCTTCCCAAACACCAATAGCTTCGAGAAAACATAGTTAAATATCACCACAAATATGGAGACCAGGAGCTTCGCAACGTACTGATTCATATGAAGTGACATAAAGTTGAAAAGGAGAGTTTCGAAGAGGACGAGGGTCAGAAGTCGTCCAGCCACAAAGCCCAGGATTTCCTTAATCACCACAGAGGGTTTCCAGGACTTGCTTTCGAACACATAAATCTTGTTGGTGACATAGGCGAAAATCACCGCTGCGACCCAGGACAGGATGTTGGCAATTGTGGCGAGGGTGAAGTCCATGACCAGGTGGAAGAGTGTCACGCTTGTAAGCTCAGTACCCGATATGGCGAAGTGGATTTTGTCGATGATAAAATAGGAGCCGAAGGACACTATGGTAGTCAGCACGCCGAATACGAGATAGGAGAAAATCTCCCAGGTCAGGAGCTTGTCCACTATGGAAATTCTTCTCAATGCTTTCACTGGATAAAGTTCTATTAACCAATTAAAAAATCTTTTCATTCTTCTTCCTTCTCACTCTCGGCTAAGTTTATTTTTGAATAATTTTCCAGACATACGGATTTTGCCTCGCAGAACTGACAGGCAGCTATCTCGCTTTTCTTTTCTGTGTAGGGATAGATATTGATGTCGCCGTCGTGAAGTCGCATACCCATTTCGATGATTTTGTCCTCTGCGGTTTGCAGCAGTTTCCCGAATACGCCGTAGTCCACTGGCTGTTTTGTGTTTTTGTCGAAATATTTATCTCTTTCCTTCGGGTCGCCTGTGTAGATTTCCGCCTCATCCAGCATCAGACCATTCATCTTTGTGTTTTTGATTTTCGCATTCTTCACCTCGTCGGATGCGGGATTTCTACCCACACTGTCTTTGGAGTCGGTGATTACCTTGGTCTGAGTATACAGAAGTCCTGCGGGCGTAAGCTTTCCGAACGGACTCACATCCCGGGTCATGGCATTGAGATAAACGGGCATCTGAAGGTAAAGTCCGTAATTGCATTTGTCTATGGAAAATTTCTTTTCGCTACTCTTGTAGTCGACTATTCGGACATAGATTTTGTTCACACCGTTTGCGATGTCCACACGGTCTATTGAGCCAGTGACAATGGCACTTCCACCGTCCGGAAGTCCGATTTTGTACTCGGGTATTCCATCAAGTGTGCCTATCTTGAACTCCGTCGCAACGGGTTTGAAACGGGTTCCAGCAAGCTCGCCTAAAATACGCTCCAAGGTTATGGATGCGTTCAATACGTAGGAACCAAGCAGTGACCTGACCACCAGCGGGAGCTTATCCTTGCCACTCATATTTTCATCGGCGTAGGCGTCCACGACACTGCGAATTAAAGCTTTCCTCTCTTCCGGACTCTTGTTCAGAAGTGTGTCATAATCGTAATTTCTGAATGTCTGTTCCAATGCGTAGTGAATGATATTTCCTTTCAGAATTGCATCGGGCTTGGCGATTTGTCTCGTCGTAGCACGCATTCCGTAACGGACGAAAAACTTAAAGGGACAATTGTAAAAATAATCCAGCTTGGTGGCAGAAAGTTGAATATCGTTGCCGAAGAGCTGTCTGGCAAGGGACTTATCCTGTATGGAAACATTCGAACTTCCGGCAGCTCGATGGAGAGCCTGAATTTTGTCGGTATATTCCGGGTATTGCTCCAAATATTCGGTGAGGGTTGCGGTGAGGACTGACGGATTTTTGAATTGGGATGCAAGCAGACGAAAACAGTCGGCTTTACTCTCTAAATTGTCCGGGGTTATAACAGGAGCGTCAAGGATTTTAAGCGCCGGGAAAACAGTCCTGATGGCGGTATATGGCACACCGTCTATACACGGGTCATCAGTGTCGTGGGCAGGCTTTGAGATGTAGAGCCTATGGGTGGCAGCGGTCATACAGTAGTACATAATGAACCGTTCCTGGGCGGATTTGTCCTCAATTCTATCGTCAATCAGAGCTCCGCCGTCGATGAGCGTCAGCTTCTCACTATCGGAAAACAAGCCCGTTGAGGTCCTACTCTTGGGGAATTTGTCACGGGTACATCCAACGATGAACACCGCCTTGGGTGAGGACATACGAATTCTCGCTCCTGAGCCGATGACAATCTCGTCCACGCCCTGTGGAATTTCGCCCACGGTGAAAAATGACAGATACACACGGAGAATCAGCCGGAACTGCTTCGCCGTCAGAAGGTCCTCCCCGGTGATTTTCGCCACGGCGTCCAATGCATCCATGAGAATGTCCCAGCTGTCGGAACACTCAACTGCCTCGTTTTCAAGTCCGGACTTAAAGAGCTTCTTGGCTCGGAAAATCAAATTTGCCCGAATGCCAGTTCTGTCATCCAGGAGAAAACTGTAAAGAGCGGCGCAAAGCTGCTTGCCGGTACCTTTTGCCAGCTTTTCGGAAAGCTCGGAAAGTGGCTCAGTCAAAGCTCGTCGGAGGTCATTAAGCTCCCGGAGAATCGTCTCATCCTTCTCCTCCATTTTTACACCGTAGCCTCTCGGATTTCCAGTCCAGTCCTTCGTCCAATCGGAGCCTTTCAGCTGCCACATCAGGCAGTAGTTGTCAAGAGAATTTATCTCCTCTTCGCTTATGGGCGACAAACTGCTCTTTGCGTAACGGCAGATTTCGTCGGTGTCAAAGCCATCTGTGGCGATGTTCACAGCGGCGGAAACAATCCGAATGAGAGGCTCGTCCGTCACGGGATGTCGCCTGTCCTCGAACACAGGAAGTCCTGCACGCCTAAGAGCGTCGGTCATATCCCTGTCGTAGTCACCGTCGGAGCTTTCAATTATGGCGATGTCCCGGGCACGGTAGCCCTCCTCTCGGGTGAGGCGTTTGCATTCACGGGCAACGGCGTCACATTCGGACAGTCTGTCGGGATTTGTCCAAAGGGTTATTCCATCGGGAATACCATCAAATGTTATTTTCTCACGGCGGAAAATCCCGCTTTCAAGCTCTCCTAAGCCATTTTTGTAGCGACCGGAATTGGATAAAACGGTGCCGGTGTCCACGGGAATACCGTACTCCTTTGCAATGGCGGTGAGCTTCGCAAACACTCTCTTGGGATGATAGAAAATATTGGTTCTGTCGGAAATTCCATGCTCTGTGTCGGCACAAATCGTCACATACACATCCTTGGCTCTACGGATAAGAACCCTCAAAACCTTGTATTCCTCCTCTGAAAAGGTGTTGAAGGCATCCACAAAGAAGGTGTAGTCCTGGAATTCATCGTCCTTTTCAAGGCTGTCCGCAAGTCGGGAAAGAGCTGTCTTGCGGTCGTCAAAGCTGTTAAGTAGTGTGTCGTAGGCGGACATTATGACGGAAAGCTCGCTGCATTTTTCGGAAAGAGCCTGGTTTCCACTCTTCATGGCGATCTGACGAAGCTCCGACGGACTTACCGATGCCGACTTCATATCCTGGTCAAATTTCAACAGGGAATTTATCATCCGGCTGTCTGTCTTGGACAATGGAAAATAAACCATACCATCTGATACAGAAAGCATGGTCTTTGCCATAACCGCCGCCCTGTCCGCATCCGTTGCCTCCGGGAGAAGATTGGGCGACTTCTCCTTGAGATACCTTTCCGCAAATCGGGTAAAGGAGAGAATGTCCACACGGCTAAGCCCCGCAGGACCGATTTTTTCCAACATCTCTCTCTCCGTCTCAAAGGAAAACTGCTCCGGCACAAGAAGTATTACTTTGCCAGATTGCAGTACCGACGGCTCTGAAATCAGACTATGGAGAAGATGAGTTTTCCCGGACTTCGCCGGACCTGTGATAAAATGTAACATCGGAACTCCTTTTGTGGGATTGGGAATTGGTCGGGTACCAGGGATTTTTTCGGGAGGCAAGGCTGACCGTTCTGTTGCAAGGCAGGGCATTAGGCATTAGGCACTAGGCGGGTACCAGAAGTTTGTTGCAGAAAGTTAGTCTGACCGTTCAGGGAGTTAAGAGTCTGGCTTCGCCAAGTCTTGCGTTGCAAAGTCCCGCTTCGCTTTAGTCGTGCTTCGCACAGAAGGAGCCGATAGACTTTCGGGACGCAATCTATAATCAAATCGCTTGCGATTTCCATATTTCCTATCTCCTATCTCCTATTTCCTATTTCCTATCTCCTATTTCCTATTTCCTATCTCCTATCTCCTATCTTACCCTATTCTTCCGACACGGCGGTGATATAGTGCTTAAAGAATTCTACGGCATTTGCGAAACAGCTTATGGGTATTTTCTCATTCGTACCATGACAGGTGAGGAGGAGTGACGGACCAGCCTTGAATGGTGAATAGCGATAGCAGTTCTCGCAGACCTCTTCATAATTCCTGGCATCCGTACCGCCCATAACAAGGTACGGCGCAACCACGGAATTGGTATTCATACGGGAGCTTATGTCCTCGATAATCTTGAAGCAACGTGAATCTGTGGGGCTGATTGCGGAGGGATTTCCGCCCTTTAATCTGACGATTTCCGCCTTTTTATTCTTCACAACCTTGCGGATATGTCTCTCCACATCGTCCATGGTCTGACCGGGCATAATGCGGAAATTCGCCACGATACTCGCCTTCTGGGGCAGGACATTTGCCGCAGGACTTCCGTTTGCCATAGTAACGGCGGTGGTGGTGCGTATCATCGATGCAGCTGCCGGAATGTTCTGCATTACAGCCACGAGTGCCGGTGAGAGGAGCTTGTAGTTGCACATAATCTGACGAACAGCAAATGAACAGTTTCTGCCAACAGTGTCTATTAAGCCTTTCATCATGGGAGTCAGTTCAGCCTTGAACTGGTGATTTTCCAAATCCTGAATTACATAGGAAAGCTCTCCCAGGGCATTGTGCTTAGGAGCCTGTGATGAATGTCCGCCCTTGCCGGGAATGGAAATTTCGAAGTCCACATGACCTTTTTCCGCAACGCCGATACCGCAAATTTCCTTGTCCATAACGCCGGGAATCTTCACGGGAATGATAGCTCCGCCTTCGTCAATGAGACAGTCCAGGTGAATTCCACGAGCCTTCAGAGTTCTGCACATAAGTAGAGCGCCGTTACGCTCATCCTCCGCCATAACCTCCTCGTTATGACCGAAGAGCAGGTATACATCTCTTTCGGGAGTGAAGCCATCGGAAATCAGGGATTCCACCGCCTCGCAGACACCGATAAGGTGATTTTTCATATCCAGAGCGCCTCTGCCCCAGATGTATTCGCCATCGTTGTAGCCCTCGAAGGCGGGATGCTCCCAGTCGTCCTCGGTGCCCTTGCTTACAGGCACAACATCCTGATGAGAAAGAAGAGCAACCGGGTCAAGACCCTCCTTGCTACCTTTCCAACGGAACATCAGGGATGCCTTTCCGATGACCTCTTTTTCCAGGGTACTGTGAATAAGCGGAAAGCGTTCCTCCAAAAATGCGTGGAATTTGTCGAACTCCGCCCAGTCGGTCAGATTGTCGTCAAGGTGACTGATTGTCTTGATTTTGATGGCGTCGGACAGGTCACGAGCGAACTTCTCAACGTCCACATTCACCTCAGGGAGAGGCTCCCATTTCTTCTTCTCAGGCACGAACTTCGATGCTTTGTATGCATTCACTCCTGCCAAAGTAACTGCTCCTGCTACAGCCATTCTCTTGATAGTCTTTTTCTCCATAGTCTAATCCATCCTAAAGTGTATTTATATTTATTATAACACATTAATAAGTAGTTTGCAAGTGTTTTTTTACGAAAAGGCAGGACATTAGGCAATAGGCATTGGGCTCCGGAAATCACTGCGTGATTTGATTGTAGATTGCGTTCCGAAAGTCTATCGGTACCGATCGAACGTCCCAAATTTTAGACGCAGTCGCCCAGCCGTCCGCACGCCGATTTATTCAAGGGCGTGCGAACGGTTTCGATAGACCTTCAGTACCCAAAAAAACTACGCCCCGATTTTCTCGAAGCGTAGCATTTAAGTCTGATTTTAGTCAAACAGTCCTCTTCTCAATGCATCCTCTGCCCAGACCTCCAGATTTCTCTTTGCCTGAGGAGAGAGTGGGTTGCGGTTGGCTCTTGCGTATTCCTTCATTGGAATGTCGGACAGCAGGCTGACCATATATTTTGCCGAGGGATTAAATCCGCAATCCAGCACATCGCTGAGTGAACAAACGGCTGCGTGCCACATTTTAGCGGCATCCTTGTCGCCGGCACAATAGGCGTCCCACATCTTGCGAAGGAGCTTCGTGCCACAGGTTGAGGGAGTTGCCACAACACCTCTTGCGCCCATTTCGTAGGAGTCGTAGAGATACGGAATATTGGCATTCATAACACAGCTCTTGCCCTGTACTGAAATCTTCTGTGCAATGTTGAATTCGCCGCCACTGATGAGACAGGTTGTGTCCTTGATTCCGTGGATAATGCCATCCTTGACCAGTCTGCCGTAGGCTGCGCCGGACATCTTATTATTCGGGAAGCCGGGAAATTCATAGACAAGAACGGGAAGCTTTGTGTGGGCAGCAAGGTCGGTGATGTACTTCACCATACGCTCGTCGTTGTTACCATAGCCCTTTGTGACGAAGATGAGTCCGTCCACGCCGGTAGCCTCGATACGCTCGATTTCATCCAGCTGACCATCCCATGTAGGCTCGATATTTGCGGTGGACCAAACGGTGATGTCGCCACTCTTATTTTCAACGCAGAGCTGTGCAAGTCTGACTCTCTCGTCCAATGTCAATTCCATCATCTCCGAGGAGCCGGAGTTTACGAAAAAGTGATGGGTTCCTTGTTCTGCCATCCACTTGCAGTAGTCGGGATAAATGGCATAGTCAATGCTTCTGTCCTCGTTGAACGGCGTGAGCATAAGTGAAAATACACCGCCGAAATCCTTCGAATAATCATTGAGATTCATAACATATACCTCGTATACTTTCCCTGAAAATCCACGGCTCCGAAATGGAACCGCGGTAATAAATTATGCCTGTCTTGAATCCAGGTATTTCTTGACCATAAGGGCAATTTTGAATACGATTGCGTCGTCGAATTCACGAAGGTCAAGTCCTGTGATTTTGCGGATTTTCTCCAATCTGTACACAAGTGTATTTCTGTGTACGAAGAGCTTTCTGGAGGTCTCGGACACGTTAAGGTTGTTTTCGAAGAACTTCTGAATTGTAAAGAGAGTCTCGGCGTCAAGGGATTCAATAGAATCCTTTCTGAATATCTCACGAAGGAATGACTCGCAGAGGGTGACGGGCAGCTGATAAATAAGTCTTGCGATGCCCAGATTGTCATAGCTTACGATGGTCTTTTCTGTGTCGAATACACGGCATACGGCAAGGCAGGTCTGAGCCTCTTTATAAGAACGGGCTATATCCTTGATGCCGGTAACCACCGTACCAATGCCAACCTTTGCCTTAGCGTAACATTCTGCACCCAGAGAGTCCGCAATGGAGCGTGCAAGCATCTCCAAATCCTTGGGGTCGATGTCCTCGTGAACCTCCTTAACAAGGGCAATGTCGGTGTCGTTGATATTGACAACAAAGTCCTTGTTTCTGTCCGGGAAGAGATTGCGTACAAGGTCAAATACAGCGATGTCCGTGGGCTCACTTATACGAAGAAGAAGCACGGCTCTGGAGGCATCCTCGTCCATACGAAGCTCGTGGGAACGCTCAAAAATTTCACCAGGAAGGCAATTGTCGGTCATAACATTCTTGATGAAATTCGTCCTGTCAAACTTTTCATCGTAGAAGGACTTGATGCAGCCAACAGAGGCAGCAATAAGCTTTGCATTACGAACAGCGTCCTCACCAGCGCCCTCTACGAAAATAGCATACTCCGGATGAATCGGATTGCCAAAGGCACGGAAAACATAGGCTCCGGTGTCAAGGCAGGAATCCTGCACGAAGACCTCCTCAATCGGGCAACGCAGCAGCTCACCTATCCTGCTAAGATTGGAGCAAGCAACTATTGTGCAACTGTCATCCAATACGCCAAAGGTATAGGGTACGGCATCGCTCATCTGCTGGACTACATTTTGAAATACTCGATATGACATATTTAACCTCCGTTACGGCTGTTGTGCATATTTACCAATAGTCTTTTCAACGCATTATATCACATTTTTTTTGATTTTGCAAGTATTTTCACAAAAAATTTTTCAAAAAAACCAAAATTTTTTTCACATGACCATTCTGAACAGTATAAATCCGTTATTTTGTACGAAAAAATTCATCGGGATTTGTACAAAGAGCCTATGTAAATTTGACGAATGAAAAAAATATTTTTAGGTCTTGACTACAAGAAATATTTGATATATAATATTCTCAAAGAAAACATTTGTAAGGAGTAAACGAAAATGGCAGTTTCAGTAAATGATTTTTCGTTCCGTTCGTCAAGCGGACTCTGGGACATCCACGCAAGAAGCTATGAGCCAAATTCGCCCATAGGCGTTTTTCAGATAACCCACGGCATGGCGGAACACATCGACCGCTACGATGATTTCGCAAGGTTCCTTGCGGGCAACGGCTATGCGGTGTTCATACACGACGACATCGGTCACGGCAAGAGCGTAAAGAGTGACGATATGCTGGGCTTTTTCGGCGAGGAGAACGGCGACAAGACTCTCGTTGAGGATGTGAAGCTCCTCACGGGAATTGCACGGACTAAGTATCCGGATTTGCCGGTCATTCTCTTTGGTCACAGCATGGGCTCATTCGTAGCAAGGAGCTACTGTTCAAAGTACGCATCCTCCATTGACGGCGCAATTATTTGCGGTACATCAGGTCCCAATCCTGGCGCCAAATTCGGCGAAATCATCGCTAACTTCATCGCAAAACGCAAGGGCAGTATGTACAGAAGTCCGTTCATCAACTCCCTGGCATTCGGAAGCTATAATAATAAAATTGAAAACAAGAGAACCGACTTTGACTGGCTCACCAGGGACGATGCCATCGTGGACAAGTACATCGCCGACAAGTACTGCGGATTCCTGTTCACCGCAAAGGGCTATCGGGATATGTTCCGTATCCTCCAGGCAGTCTCCGCCGACAGCTGGTACGATGCCGTACCAAAGAGCCTGCCAATGTTCTTCATCGCCGGCGACAGTGACCCGGTTGGTTCCTACGGCAAGGGCGTCAAAACCGTCACCACAAAGCTGGGCGCAACAGGTCACAGCAAGGTAGAGTGCAAGCTCTATCCCGGCTGCCGTCACGAAATTCTCAACGAGCTCTGCCGTCAGGATGTTTATGAGGACATTCTCGCCTGGGTGAAAAAGAATTCTTGACAAACACTCTGTTTTGATGTATAATTGTTCGATAAATTTCGGAGGAAAAATAAATGGCAAAAGAAATTATGGTCGAAACTTCGGCTCGTCATGTTCACGTAACTCAGGAGGCTCTCGAAATTCTCTTCGGCGAGGGCTATCAGCTCACCCATAAAAAGGATCTCTCTCAGCCCGGTCAGTTCGCCTGCGAGGAGAGAGTCGCTGTCATCGGTCCCAAGAGTAGCTTCCCGGCTGTTTCAATTCTTGGTCCTGTCCGTCCTGCAAATCAGGTTGAGCTTTCCGCTACGGATGCTCGCACAATCGGTGTTGTGGCTCCCGTGAGAGAGTCTGGCGACATCGCTGGCTCAGGTGCCTGCACAATCAAAGGTCCCAAGGGCGAAATCGAAATCGCAGAGGGCGTTATCGTGGCAAAGAGACATATCCATATGACTCCCGAGGATGCCGCAGAGCTTGGCGTCAAGGACAAGGACATCGTCTCCGTGAAGATTGACTCTCCCGACCGTAGCCTCGTTTTCGGCGACACAGTTGTCAGAGTTAGCGAGAAGTTCAAGCTGGCAATGCACATCGATACAGATGAGTCCAACGCCGTCCTGGCTGCAAGAGATGCCGTGGGATATATCGTGAAGTAATAGTCTTGCTTCACAAAGGCATTAGGACGGTTAGGGAACTTTGCAAGAAACGGTAGGTAGCAAAAGCCACCTACCATTTTTGTTTTAATGTTTGCTCCGAATTAAACTTTCAAATTCTTGAGGAAGGTGAAGAGGATTGTGAAAAATCTGATGAGGAAGTCCAGCATAGTGTAGCCGGTGATTTCGAACTGTTCGCCACAGGTATCGCAGTAACCGTTGCTATCCTCGTCCACATGACCGGGAGCCTTTGTAACTATCTGCTCGGCAAATACCTTACCGCAGGATTTGCAACGACTGCCCTCTGTTTTGCCGTCCTGTGTGCATGTCATAGTCTGGGCAGGAAGAATTTCGATATCGTGGTCGACCATAGCGAGCTCTTTATAGGTTGTAAAATCGCACTTCTTGCAAACAAAGTACTGTTCCCAGCCGATGGATGTGCAGGTAGGAGCTTTACCGGCAATAACCTGGAGGTCGTGTCCGTTGGACTTAATAATTGTCTTTGTAGAATATCCGCAATCCTTGCAGACCTTGTAGGCATCCCAGCCGTCCTCGTAGCAAGTAACAGCCTTGCCCTCGAACTCTTCCCAGTTATGCTCTGTTGTTTCAGTAGCAGAACCTTTTTTCACGAGCTTACCGCAGATTTTGCAGTACTCATCGCCACTGTAACCCTGTTCGCCACAGGTAGCATCCTTTACATCACGAAGCTCCGTGCTTACGTGCATACACTCGGTGAAGCAAAATGCCGGACGAACACCAATCTCTGTTTCATTTACAGGCTGATTGTCAAATGAACCGCTACTTGCAACTATTTTACAGGAAAGGTAGTCATTTGCTCCGGAGACATCACGGGTCCACCAGTATGAAGCGCCCTCATCGGCAAGTCCCTGACATAATGCGTAATCGGTACCTGTGGCTATGCGATCGGAATTGGATGTGAAGCCATATTCTGTATTGCAAACATCCTCAGCGGTGAGTATAAACACCTTATCATAAACATCGTCGCTTAACTCAGTGAGCTGAATGTTGGATTTTTCGTCCTCCGAGAAAGCAGTTGCGATGAAGTCGTTGTTGAGCCACTCACGAACAGAAGAGGTTTCGTAAATATTTGCGTAGTAGGTCTTTTCTGCATCGCCGTAGTAATAGAAATCTGAAATACTATACGCAACGCTGGTTACATAATTGTTGAATGAAACAGCATCGATGACATCCTTAGCGATAACGAGACCGCTTTCAGAGTCAAGAACTATCCACTGGAGAGGCTCATACTTAAACCAGTATGTGGTGTTTTTTGTGTAACCGTTGCCCTGCTGCTGATTCCAGTCCTCGATTGCGTCCGTCATACCGGGTCTGTATTTTGTGAAGAGAACTCCACGATACTTGACGCCTTCAAATTCCAGATCCTTATACTGGAAATATGCGGAGGCGACCATTTTACCGGTCCAGTAGTCTAAATAGCTGCTAACATTACCGGAGTAGTAGTTGTAGGAAATCCATGTTCCTTCTGAGTTGGAAAGAGAGTTGAGTGTGCCCTGAAGAGCCGTATCTGTGACCAGGGACTTAGGATAGGAGCCGAACTCGATTATATCGCCGGTGTCGTTTGCCACAACCGTTATCGGGTCGTATGCCGATACATTCAGTGCGATAATTCCACAAAAGAAGGTGGAGATGAAAAGGGTGAGCGCAAGCAGTGATGCAATGCCGGATTTGATTTGTGTTCTCATTATTTTTGTCCTTTCAGGAAAGTTGTATTTCTGACTGGTGCTCTTGAAGTAACTGTATTTTACCATTGATTTTCTATGATTTGAATATGGAAAATTGCACAAAAAATAATGAAATGTTCACAAATAAAATCAAAGTCGGCATTATGTGGTTACCGGGGATTGGTCGAGGAAGGCAAATTTACCCGTTCAAATAGAAAAAAGTCTTGCTCATGCAAAGTCTTCCTTCGGAAAGTCTATCTCGCACGCACCTTGGGGATTCAAAGGGCGTGCGATTACTTTGCTACGCAGGTTTATCAAGATGGCGTGTGAGGCGTTCAGTGAATTTATCGAAAAAAATTCCGGTAACAACAACAAAAGCACGCTCCGATTTTCCGAAGTGTGCTTTATTTTTTATCGTATCAGCCAAAGAGTCCGCCCAGGTCAAAATCTCCGCTCATATGCAGGAGCATAAATTCCAGCAAGTCGTCATACTCGGTATAGTCATCTCCGAAGGTGAAGTACTGTGTCACAGCCGTTGTGAAGCCGTTGATTCGCATTTCGCCTGTTTGGGTAACAATTGCAATGGGCTTATAATCCGATGCGGAGTAGATATATCCGATGTTCTGTCCGTCCTTTTGAACGGTAACTCTGTAACATTCCTCGCCATTGAGAGTCATAGTCTCCCAGGTAGTCGGGTCAAAGGAGGTGAGCTTGTAGATTTCATACATAGAGCCGGCAAGTCCGTCGGTGATGTCGCTGAATCCCAAATCATCCACATCTCCGCCCATCATTTTCGCCATGCTCTGCTGATCCTTCACGGAGAAGTTGCAGAAGCTCTTGCCAGTGCGGTCGATAATCACGATGTCACCGTTCTCACGGAGTATGAATGCCATCTCAAAGGATGCTCCGAAAAGCTCACTCATCTCGGCAGCCATATCGGAGTTACTGCCCATGGAGGTGTACACATCCTTGCCAGAGAAGGCAATTCCAACGCCGTCCATCTCAATATAGAAGTCCTCATACACATCGCTTGTCTCGTCAAGACCGGCGGCAATTCTGAGGAGAAGTCTTGCATCGTTGGCACGAACGAGGGCATCGGAATTCACATCTGCGGCGGCAGTCTGTCTTTCGTCAAGGGTAATTAAACCAGCTGATGCCCGTAGAGCCAGCCTTGCGTCGGCAGCACGGATAACACCGTCGCCGTTCACATCGCCGTTCATGTATGTACCTTCCGCACTTGCCATAAACACAACGGAGGTCAAAATCATAGCCAGCGAAATTATTATTGAAATTATCTTTTTCATTATGTGCTCCTTAAACAACAGAGGTGTAATCGCTTACACCCCGTTTAAGTGTGATTTTACTCTTCGTCGGAAGCGGTGTTGTGCTTGACAATGTTGAGGATAAGACGAATAATTCTGTAAATTGTGGTGAGAGTCTTGTACTTTGAGTCGGTATAGACGCCGGAAACCACAACATCCATATCTGACTTGACATACTCGCCAACAATCTTATAGATACTACCGATTCTCTCGTAGCCATTTTCCTCGTCCACATCATCGTAGGGATCGTCAGTCATATCCGCCACATACTGCTTGGTAGTGGTATTGATATAGAGCTTGCCAACACGCTCAACCTCTGCGCCGGATACCTGGGCATTGAGACCTATCATAGTGTTGATGATAGCGGCAGCCTTATCCTCCTCGGGAACATCCAGACCGTCGATGCAGTTTCTGTAACCGTTCTGAAGAACCACCTTAAAGTAGTAATCCTGACCGTATGTACCCTTGATGTTATCAGTGGACTTAGGATCAAGCGGATTGAAGGAAGTGACGGTGAAGCCCTCTGTGCTGGCGAAGAATGAGGAAATTCCAGAGTTTGCGCTCTTGTCGATACCGGCAGTTCTCTTGGTGTGAGTGATTGTGAATGTTTTCAGGTTGAAGTTCTTGAGAGTTTCAGTCTCAGGAATTGTGAGCTCAATATCCCTGTCAACGAGAATTGTGTAAAGACCTGTCAGATCCTTTCTCGTGATAATCTGGTCATTTGCCTTGATTACGAAATTATCAACCTGCTCATACTGCTCGGCAAGCTCAATGTCGAAGGCGAAGGTGAGTCCGCTCTCCACGGAGGTCAAATCCGGGAAGGTCTCGGAATTATAGGAAATGATGTAGTCCGCAGTGGTGGGATCACCGCTGATTGTGGCACCGGTGTTGATGTCGGTGAGGGCATAAACAAGCTCCTTTGTGCGGTTCACATCAAGGTAAATTCCGGTTGGGAAGGTAATTGAATATGTTGCGGCTGCAGAAACGGCAGGCACGCATACCGAAAGAATACAAATTACGGAAAGAAGAACAGCAAGTGTTTTTTTCATGAAATTTTGCCTCCTTGTATTTTATGATACAATTATACACATTCTCCAGGGAAATGTCAATAAACATTTTGTAAACATTTATTAAATCCGATAAAATTTTCGTCAAAATTCCGTAATAAGCTCTGCGCTGTAACGCAAAATTTTACGGGCATCCGATGCGGTAATTCGTCCGTCCGAGTTCACATCTGCACGCTTTATCGCTGAACTGGGCAAGGTGTCCAAATCCGCAGAAACACGCAGAACTGCCCTTGCATCATTGGCTCCAATGCGACCGTCGCCGTTCATATCGCCTAATGCCAGAGAGTTCATTTCCTCTTCTGTGAGAACTGTGAAGCTGAGTGTAGTCTGAAAATATGAGTCAAATCCGCTGTAACACAGAGCCACAACGGTATATTCGCCTGATTTTTCGGGTGTCCAGATGACGAATTGGGTATTTGCGCCATCACCAAGAACGCCCAGAGTTACGCCATTTTGGATGTCCTCATCGGTCACATTACCCTCCGAGAGCATATAACAGTAGCTGTCCGCCGTCACGCCATTCCCTGTGGCAATTCCGATGGTGATATTCTCTCCCACCGTCACGGGAATTTTATTGTTCACGCAAATAACCGAGGCTTCCATAAGCTGTGGCTCATAGACCTCAGGGTCCCTTTGAAGATCGACATCCGTGTCGCAAAAGTCGTAAGTTGGCTGAGAGGCGATGGAACCCACCGCAAAGGAGCTGTCCAAATCATTAGAGGAATAGTGCTTGACCTCCTCTGAAGGTGGCATTCCGAACCAGTAGTCACCGCCGTAACGGTTGTTATGACGATACATCTCGTTGCCAATGTTGGCGTCGAAGGCATACCAGTAGCCATCCAGAGCGATGCAGGACCAGTAGTGCTGATTGTGGTTACCTGAATTGTTGATGTAGTACCCGAAGAACATCTCCGCCGTGAAGCCGATTCTCACCGCAAAGCAAATCATAGCGGCGGCGAAGTTATTGCACTGCCCATAGCCGTCGGTGAAAATTGCATAGGCAAGCTGAATTATCGTCTTGGACACATTGTATTTGTCCCCGGTGAGAGTGGGATAGTTGAGTGTGGTATCGTAGTCGAAATTCTTGCAAAGATAGTCGTAGCAGGCGTAGAGCTTCTCCGACGGACTCATTCCCTCGTCGGTATAACGGCTCATAACATCCGTCACATAGTCATCCACCGGAGCATAGCCAGTCTTTCGAGGATTCAGCTCAGCGGAGTCCAAAAGAGCGTTCACATCCGATGGCTTGGCAAGAACAGGAGTTACAGTTCCAAAAATAAGCAAAAATACCAAAAGGCAGCTAACTAAGCCGCCTGTGATTTTGTGGGATGGAAAAAATTTCATATATTAGTCATCCTACGGATAGTCTTGCTGGCGCAAAGGCACAACTCAAATTTTGAACGAAGCTCCCCAGCCGTTCGCACGCCCCCTTGGGGGAGAGGGCCATTCGCAGAATGGCGAGGGGGGTTCTCAAAACTCAAATTTTAGACGAAGCTCCCCAACCGTTCGCACGCCCCATGAAAGGGGGAGAGGGCCGCCAGGGATTGAGGCGGCGAGGGGGTCGAAAAGAAATAGGAAATAGGAAATCGCAAGCAATTTGATTGTAGATTGCGTTCCGTGAGTTTTATTCCGAAGCGAGCGAAAGAACCCCCCTCGCCAGGCTCTTCGCCTGGCCCTCTCCCCCAAGGGGGCGTGCGATGCGCTACGAGGCTTCGCTCGGGAATTCAAGGGAGCGTGCGAGATGTTCGCTACAGGAGTTTGTTCAAAGAATGAAGGAAGAACCCCCCCACGCCAAGCTAAAGCCTGGCCCCCTCCCCCAAGGGGGGCGTGCGTTATTCCGCTCCGCTGATTTATTCCGAACTTCGTCAGATAAGTCCTTCGCTCATCATAGCCTCTGCGACCTTCTTGAAGCCGGCGATATTTGCACCTGCCACCAGGTCATAGCCCAGTCCGTATTCCTCTGCCGCAGCCACTGAATTGTCGTGAATACCAGTCATAATCTGCTTAAGCTTTGCGTCCACCTCTTCAGCAGTCCAGCTGTAACGCATACTATTCTGGCTCATTTCGAGAGCGGAAACCGCCACGCCACCGGCATTGACTGCCTTGGAAGGTGCCACAGCCTTGCAGTTCTTTTTCAGGAAAGCAAGTGCCTCGTTAGTGGTGGGCATATTAGCGACCTCGATGTAGTAAGGAACGCCGTTTGCCACAATCTGCTCAGCTTCCTTCATACCGATTTCGTTCTGAGTTGCGCAGGGCATAGCGATGTCCACCTTCACGCCCCAGGGCTTCTCGCCGGGATGGAACTCTGCGCCGAATTTGTCGGCATAATCCTGAGCCTTGTCATGGCCGGATGCACGCATTTCAAGCAAGTAATTTATCTTTTCGGGAGTTGAAATTCCGTCCTTATCGTAGACATATCCATCGGGACCGGAGATAGTGAGAACCTTGCCACCCAGCTCTGAAATCTTCTTCACAGCGCCCCAGGCAACATTGCCGAAGCCGGAAATTGCGAAGGTCTTGCCCTGAATTGTGTCGCCGAAATGTTCAAGAACCTTGCAGGTGTAGTAGGTTGCGCCGAAACCGGTAGCCTCGGGACGAATGAGTGAGCCACCGTAGGAAATACCCTTGCCGGTGAGTACGCCGTTCTCGAATGTGCCCTTAATTCTCTTGTACTGACCGAAGAGGTAGCCAATTTCACGACCGCTAACACCGATGTCGCCAGCTGGAACGTCTATATTTGCGCCGATGTGACGGGCAAGCTCAGTCATAAAAGCCTGGCAGAAACGCATAATTTCGGCATCACTTCTGCCTCTTGGGTCGAAGTCAGAACCACCCTTTGCTCCGCCGATAGGAAGACCGGTGAGAGAATTTTTGAAGGTCTGTTCGAAGGCGAGGAACTCGATAATTCCGATGTAAACCGAAGGATGAAAACGCAGACCGCCCTTGTATGGACCGATTGCGGAGTTGAACTGTACACGGTAGCCTCTGTTTACATGAACCTCACCCTTGTCGTCCGTCCAGGTGACACGGAATGCGATGGATCTGTCTGGCTCTGCCATTCTCTCAAGAAGGTTGAGCTTCTCGTACTCCGGATGCTGGGCTACCACAGGCGCAACAGACTCAAAAACCTCTGTCACAGTCTGCACGAATTCCGGCTCAGTAGCGTTCTTCTTTGCTATTTTTTCAATGACTCTTTCAACATAATCCATTGCCAATACCTCTGTTATTGTATAACTATACAAATTTCATTGTATTATATATCTATTGAGAGCAAATTGCAATAGAAAATTATAATTTTAGACGGTTAAATAAAAAATCCAGATGTGAGAATTTATTTTTTAGGCAATAGGCATTAGGCGAATAAGGCACTAGGCATTAGGCACTAGGCATCAGGCATTAGGACTGAGGAAATCGCAAGCGATTTGATTGTAGAAGTCGGTTCCGCGGAAATTTGCGTTCACGAACGCAAAAATTTACGGTTGACTTTTCGTTCATTTTATGGTAAAATACGAACGCAAATGGATAGGAGCAAAAAAATGTACGAATCAAAAAGTCTTGTTTCTGAAGGATACGTGCAAGTTTACGGTGCTGGCAGAGGAACAAAATATTCAGCAAAGTAATCCATCAAAATTAAAATTCAGCGATAGCAGGTTCATTCTATCGCTGTTTTCTGTTCTCAAAGTTTCTTCCAAATCGTCACGCCGGCGGTGGCGAGAGCTCCGATTCCGAGAGTTGCGAGTATTCCGATTTTGCGGTAGACCATATCATCCGCATCCCAGATATACCGAAGCTCAGTCATTGGGGTGTTGCCCAGGAGCTCCTTGTAGTCCAGCAGATAGGTGCTGTATTCACCGCTCTCATCCAGTTCAAAAACTCTGACGCCCTTGTTCCTTGCGCCGTAGCATCTGAATGAGGCACAGGGAGTCTGCATAATTTCAATTCCATCCACAAATCCACTGAATGAATTGGGGTGGTCGTGTCCGAATACGCATGCCTTTATGCCTTCGCATTTTTTAATTGCATCAAACTCGCCGTTCTGCTCCACAATGCCGGGATATTCCAGAAAATCGCCTTCACAGCCCGCTTTCAGCTTGTAGAATTTTCCGTCGGGACCGGGTACTGCCTGTTTGCCGTCGGAGGTGAAATTATATCTTTTGAACAGCTTTTTCCGGGGTGTAGCATCAGTTTCCTCGATAAGCTCCAGCTCCTCAGGAATGGCGATATGTTGAAACAAAATCGAGGGTACAGCCTCACCGCCGTTTTCTCTTTTCAGCTCCTCATTTTTACGAATGAGCCAGTCAATTGCCTCGGGCTTCACCATGGTGTAGTGCTTTTTATCGGATTTGTCCTCCCATGCGGAGTCCATCATCCACAGGTTAAACGCCAATTTCGAGCCGTCGGAGGAGTAAATGGGAACATTGTAGGTGGCGCACTCCGGAGAATTCGGGTCATCAAGCCCAACGCAGGTAGGATAGCTTCTGTAAATATCAGCCTGCTCCTCCTTTGTCATACGGTTCATATCGTCGTGATTTCCGTAAATCATGGCAAAGGGTATGTTTCGAACGGCGATGTGACGCATAAGAACATCAATCGCCAGTTTCATCTCCTCGTACTCGCCTTCCTTGTCGTGAATGACCTTCCTGCTGCCAAATCTTGCATCGCAGAGGTGATTTCCCAGAATATTGTCGCCCGTAAGAACGATTAAATCCGGCTTCACCCGATCATAGGCGGCGTTCAACATTTTTATCATGGTGGGACGGACAAAGGTCAAATCCTGGGCATCTGACACCTGCATTATTGTGAATTTTTTGTTGTTAAACTTCAGCATTATTACCAGTTTCCTCCGTAATTTGACGACATTTTTCTCTACGAGCCTCGATTGTCAGGTACTGTGAGATGTACATCACAAAGGGCAGGAGGTTAGTGAGAGTGCTGAATACAGTATTGGACTTGCCGATGTACTGCAAAATGTAGTTTATCATCAGTAGCAGGAACACCACCAGGGTTATCACAACCGAAGCGAAGGCGAAATTGTGGAGTCGGATATTATCCTGCTCGTCGATGTATAGTTTTATAATGAAAATAAAGATGAGGGTGGATACGGAGAAAATTTTGTCGATTGCGTTGGTGACTACCTTTATTCTCACCGCCATTTTTGTGGCGTTATAGTAGGCTATTTCGTCCGATGCGGAGGCGCTAATGACCGCATTAAGCCTTGTGGAGATGATTACATACACAATCAGGCTAGCGAGAGTTATGAAAAGCTCAAGTATTGCGAGCTTGGACAGCAAATAGACCAGTTTGTCCGGCTTTGAATCCTTGGTGAGAGTCAGCGCCTGCTGTTCTTTTTTGAATGCCTTGGAGCAAATGACATAGACAAAGAGGCTCCCGATTGGACTTACATACAGGAGCAAGGTAGTTATTATCGAGCCGGACTGCACGCCCAAAAGTTTCATAATGTAGCTCCACAGGGTGCAGGCAAGCAAAAGCAAGAGGGAATTTGACAGTCCCTGGGATGAGAAGTACTGCAAGCCCTCTTTTGTGTTGTAGTATCGTTTGTTGATTTTTTTGGTCATTGTGTTTGGAAAATTACAGGGTTACCGGAGATTTGTTTCGGAAAATTAGACTTATCGTTCCGATACAAGGCACTAGGCAAATAAGGCATTAGGCACTAGGCACTGGGCACTAGGCATTAGGCACTAGGCACTAGGGCTGAGGAAATCGCAAGCGATTTGATTATAGACTGCGTTCCGAAGGTCTATCGGAACAGATCGCACGCCCCCTGAAAGGGGGAGAGGGCCGCCGGGGATTGAGGCGGCGAGGGGGTCGAAAAGGAATAGGAAATAGGAAATCGCAAGGGATTTGATTGTAGAGTCCGCTCTATGGGTTTTATTCTGAATCGAACGAAGAACCCCCCACGCCAGGCTCTTCGCCTGGCCCTCTCCCCCAAGGGGGCGTGCGTTATTCCGCTCAGCCAGTTTATTTTGAGGCGTGCGGTCGGTTCCGAAAGTCTTTCGGTCAGAATATTTCCTATTTCCTATTTCCTATTTCCTACTTTCTATTTGTAAATTCCTATTTCCTATCTCCTATTTCCCATAGGTTTCGTAGGTGATTTTCAGCAGCTCGTCGTAGTTGCGTTCGATTGCACGGACAAGTTCAAACTGGCAACGACATCTGTCCAGATTGTGAGTTGGATAAAGGGTCTTGAAGTAGGTATCGCCATTCAGGTAGTCGGTGAGGAAACGAATACCGCACTCGTAGGACATAAGCTTTGCGGAGAATGGCAGATTTTCCACCTCTGCAGCGGTGAGCTTTGTTCCCACGGACTCAATAAAGCCCTCCAGATAGGCTCTGTACAGGTCAAAATCGATGTCAACCTTGGACAAATCCTTCTCGTCCTCCTCGGCTGTGTTGGCAGCATAACGAATACTGTCGCCAAAGTCGTACAGTGACACACCAGGCATTATAGTGTCCAAATCTATAACGCAAATCGGGTTGTCCGTGGCGTCGTCGAAGAGGATATTGTTAAGCTTTGTATCGTTGTGGGTAACTCTTATGGGAAGCTCGCCATTTGCGATAAGGTCCACCACCTTGCGAGCGTCATCCTCCTTGGACAGCGCCCATTCTATCTCTGGAAGAACCTCCTCACGGCGACCTGCCACATTTTCCTCAATGGCAGTTTTCAGCGCCTCGAAGCGTTTTGCGGTGTTGTGGAAGTCGGGAATGGTCTCAAAAAGAGTGTCCCCGGGGAAATCCGCCAGCTCATTGGTGAAATTACCGAATGCCACGCCAGCCTTCTTGTAGGTCACAGGCGAGTCGAGATAATTGTATGAGTGGGAATTTTCCACAAAATTGCAAAGTCGCCAACACCTGTCGTTTTCGTCTTTGTAATAAAGCTTACCGTCAGTACAGGGCAGGAATGTGAGGGTCTCTCTGGAAACATCTCCGCCTCTCGCCTTGATTTTTTCGGCAAGGAAGCCAGTCACACGGCTAATATTACTCATAAGCTCATCGGGATTTTTGAACACGAAGGTGTTGATGAGCTGGAGAAGGTAATTTTTACCGCCAGCAGTGACCTTGTAGGTGCGGTTGATATTGCCGTCGGTTATTGGATTTACGCCCTCTATCTCATTCTCAATACCGAAGGCTTTTATAATTGAATTAAAATCAAACTCGTTAGTCATATTCTTTCCTCACTTTTGGTATCAATATATTTTAATACGGAAAAGTGTTTTTGTCAACTGGTTTTAACAAGGTTTTATGTACATATTTGTAGCAATTCGAATATATAGATGTAAAGCAAAGTTTACATACCTTTCCTCAAACGAAGCTCCGAATACACCTTTTTTCGGACAATTCCGTAGCAGACAATCTGCATTATGAGGGTAATAATCCAGGAAAGCGGATAGGAGATGAAGAGAAATTTTACGGAACGATGAGACGGAAATACGCCGAAAATCCATACGATTCTCGTTCCAACCGTACCAACTACCGATAAAATCATAGGTATCGTCGAGGCTCCCAGTCCACGAAGCGCACCGGGAAACATATCCATAAGTCCGCAGATAAAGTAGGTGACGGCGGTGTATGCCAACACCTCTATGCCGAAGGAAATCACTTCCGGGTCGGTGTTGTAAATGGACAAAAGCTGGCCTGCAAACACATATACGAGGGTCCCCATTGCCAGCGGAAAGACAATCTGAATTGCCACGCAGTCACGGAAAATTTTATCCATTCTGTCCGGCTTGCCAGCGCCGTAGTTCTGACTTGTGAAGCTCATACAGGTCTGGGTGATAGAATTCACCGCCGCATACATAAAGCCGAAGAGGTTGTTCGCCGCCGCATAGCCAGCCATTGCCGTGTCGCCGAAGGAATTTACCGAGGATTGCAAAAGTGAGTTGGACAAATTTATGACACAGCTCTGTATCCCGGCAGGCAGCCCGATTTTCATCATGGCAAGAAGGTGTTTTTGGTTTATGCGTAATTTAGTAAACGAAAGTTTGTAGTCAGATTTTGACTTAAACAGGCATCCAAGTGTAAACAGGCAGGAGAGCATTTGGGACACCACCGTAGCGATTGCCACACCGGCGACTCCCATATTGAAAACCGCCACAAGTATGCAGTTGAGGACGGCATTCACCACGCCTGAAATCACGAGATAAATCAGCGGACGTTTTGTGTCGCCCACGGCACGAAGAATTGCGGCTCCGTAGTTGTAGAGCATAAAGAACGGCATTCCGCAGAAGTAGATTTTCATATACTGAGCGGACAGGTCGATGATGTTATCAGGAGTTGCCATAAGTTTTAGGGCAGGTCTTGACAGGACTTGCCCCACAAAAAGCATCACAACGCCCACCAAAAAGGCAAATAAAACAGATGTATGTACAGTTTCGGACAGCTCCCGACCCTTTTTCGCCGCAAAGTATCTTGCAGACAGGACATTGGCTCCCAGAGAAATGCCGATGAACAAATTTGTCATCAGCTGGATGAGGGCAGTAGTTGCACCCACAGCAGCAAGAGCCTCTTTGCCCGTAAATCTGCCCACCACGATGATGTCCACCGCATTGAACATAAGCTGAAGGATGCTGGATAGACACAATGGCAACGCAAAAGAAACGAGCTTCGAAAATATCGGGCCGTTGCACATATCGATTTCAAAATTACGCTTTGACATTGACTAAATATGGAGATTAGGTCGGGTACCGGGGATTTTTTCGGTAGATTGGCTCTTGCCGTTCCGAAGTTAAGATAGGAGATAGGAGATAGGAAATAGGAAATGTGGATTGCTGATTATAGACTGCGTTCCAATAGTCTTTCGGAGCGGTCGCTATAATCAAATCGCTTGCGATTTCCTCAGCCCTATTGCCCTGCCCTGCCCTGCCTTGCAACTGAACGAATATTCCTTCCGTTCCGCAACAAATCCCCGGTAACCATCTAATGCCAACTACCTACAAATTAGAACTTATTCAGCAGTTCGTGATAGACTTCCATAATTTCGCTGGCGCAGTTCTTACCGGCGGAAACTAACAGGCACCATGACTCGCTCTCATACTCATCTGTATCCTTATTATACTGAATACCAGCAAGTACATAGTAGTTATCGGGTTCGATGTATCCGATTGCGTCGTTCATCAGGTCGAACATAATAACATCGTCGCCATAGTCCTCACGGATTGCGTTGTACTTAAATCCGCCGTTGACAGTTTTAAGCTCTTCACAATTGCCCATAAGAAGCTCGGAATAGAGTTCGCCGGGATTGAGAATTGCCTTGAATGCATCACCGAACTGGGCAACGCCGACCTCGGTAACCATATAATATTTAAGTCCGTCCTTGACAATCTTGTTGTCCGCAATACCGGTCTTTGTGAGAACGGTGCTGACATTGTTGTCCATGGTGAGCATTGTCTGGGTAGCGACTATGTTGAGATAGGGCTTGACGACCTTGTAATCCTTCACCTCAAGACTGCTGTCGTACCAGCATGTATAGCCCTCGTGAGTGGTGGAATAAGTATTCACGCCAAGGAGGTCGCCGGTCTTTTCGTTGAGAGCAATAGCCTCAGCCTTTGTCTTGCCAAGTGACATCACGATGAGAGCCATCTCGTAGCCGTAGCGCATACTTTCCTCGTGGTTGTCTGCATCAAGACCGTTGTCATCCGGAAGGCCTCTGCCTGTGGAGTTTGTACCCACATTGCCCTGTATGAACATAAAGTTGTAGCCAGCCTTACCCATTGCCTTATCCATATAATATATAAGGTCAGCGGAAATCTTGTGGTCACCGTCACCGTCAGCCCACATATAGCTTGTGATTTCAGGATGAGTACCAAATGAGCAGATATAGGTGCCCTCACGGCTCTCCTCAGTCACCTCATCAGGTGTGAATTTCAGTGTGTATACATCCGGGTCGCAGACATTCGGGAAGGATCTTGCGCGAATGTACTCCGTGCCATCATAACGATAGTATTCAAGTGTGCCGGGAGTGAGATTTGCAACGGCATTCTTGATGGATGTGGCTGCAGCGGAAATAATCTTGGCAAGGAAGTCCTGATCTACACCGCTGATGACCTCGTTGTGAGTGAAAATATTGTTGGCAAGAGCCTTGAAAGGATGATTCCATGCGCCCTGGGTATCGATACCGGTATGAGTATGGCTGGAACCAATGTTGATTGAAACGATGTTGTTCTCCGCAGCAAAGGAAGCAACCTCGGAACGGATTTTACGGATGTCGGTGTTGGAGATACCCACGCAATCGATTACAGCGAAGATAGCCGTACCTCTGCCGGAGCCGTCGTTTATAGCGACAGTACGGATGCACAAATCCTCGTAGGTGCCGTCCTCCTGGGTGTGAATGTCATTGGTGAACCAATAGGGAATGTAGCTACCTCTGGCGTACTTTTTAGAGGATGTGAGGAAGTCGTCAGGAATGATGGACTGCTTGTCGTATCCTAAATTCCACTGGGCATTTTCAGCAGGCTCGGTGAGGATGTCACCAGTGCCCTCGTAGAAGTTGGCATAATTTTCAAGCTTGAATTCCGACAGTTTCTCAACGGAATCAGCATCCCTGAGAATGAGCTGAAGGAAGTCGAAAATTACGTCATTGAGCAGGAAGTTGGAGAGCTTGTTGATGACCTTTGCGAAGCCGTATTTGAACTTCTGGGTCGAAGTGAGCTGGGTCGATGAGGCCTCTTCAACATATTCCTCGAGTGATGTGGCGTCATCATCCGCCGCAATTACGCTAAATCCAACGGTGAATGCGGACATACCCAGCAATACCGCAAGAATTACAGCTATGAGCTTTTTCATTGTCATATCCTCCGATGAAGGTATTTTTCTTTATTATACACCCAAATGAAAAATAAGTCAAGATATTTTTTTATTATAAAATCTCTTGCTTTTTTGGGGATTATATGTTAAAATAAGTTTCACTGTGTAAAGTCACTTGGGAAGGCAAAAGGCATTAGGCAGGGCATTATATTGCAACAAATAATGTTCGCACCTACATAAAGTAAATTCGTAAATATTTTTAACTCTATATCACAAAACGCTATGCCCAAAAATTCAATCATAATCAAAGGTGCCCGTGAGAACAACCTTAAAAATATCTCACTCACAATACCCCGGGACAAGTTAATCGTATTCACAGGTCTTTCTGGCAGCGGAAAGTCTTCTCTGGCATTCGACACAATTTACGCCGAAGGTCAGCGTCGCTACATTGAATCCCTGTCCTCCTACGCAAGAATGTTTTTAGGTCAGATGGATAAGCCGGATGTGGACTCCATCGAGGGACTTTCTCCTGCAATTTCCATTGACCAGAAGACTACATCCAAAAATCCTCGCTCCACCGTAGGCACTGTGACGGAAATTTTCGACTATCTCCGCCTTCTGTATGCCAGAATCGGCATTCCGCACTGCCCTGTCTGTGGCAAGGAAATCAAGCAGCAGACCGTGGACCAGATTGTGGACAAAATCCTCTCACTGGAGGAGGGTACTAAGTTCCAGATTATGGCTAGGATAGTGGATTCACGCAAGGGCGAACATGTGAAGGAGCTGGACTCCGCACGGCGTTCCGGCTTCGTCAGAGCCAGAATTGACGGCAATATCTACGACCTGTCCGAACCGATTTATCTGGAAAAAAACATCAAGCACACCATCGACATCGTCATTGACAGACTGGTTGTGAAGTCGACAATCCGTGGCAGACTTGCGGATTCTGTGGAGCTGGCGTTAAAGCTTGCCGGCGGTACTGTCATCGCAAGCATTGTGGACGGCGAGGATATGTTCTTCTCGCAGAATTGGAGCTGTCCGGAACACAATTTCAGCCTGGACGAACTTTCTCCCAGAATGTTTTCCTTCAACAATCCTTTCGGCGCATGTCCAACCTGCTCTGGTCTCAGCTTTTTTATGAAGGTTGACCCGGATTTGGTGGTTCCCAATAAAAACCTAAGCATTGCCGACGGCGCTATCCGTGCAAGTGGCTGGACGAATGTGGAAAAGGGCAGTATTGCCAGGATGTACTTCGAGGCACTGGGCGAAAAATACGGCTTCACTCTCACTCAGCCTTTCCGTGAAATTCCCAAGGCAGGCATAAAAGCTCTGCTCTACGGCACAGGTAAGACAAAGCTGGAAATGAAGCGTTCTACAAAATTCAGCGACAGTAGCTATTCCCACGAATTTGAGGGTGTAGTCAACAACATCGAGCGTCGCTACCGTGAAACCAACAACGAATGGGCAAAGTGGGAGCTGGAACAGGTCATGACCACCTGTCCCTGTCCCGATTGTCACGGCACCAGATTTAAGCCGGAAATTCTCGCCGTCACCGTGGGAGGTCTCAACATCCACGAGGTCACCTCCATGCCAATTAAAAAATCCGTGGAATTTTTCAAAAATCTTGAGCTTCCTGAGAGAGAAAGGTTCATCTCCGACCAGATTATTAAGGAAATCAATGCCCGTTTAGGCTTCCTGCAAAATGTTGGTTTGGGCTATCTCACACTGTCCCGTTCCGCAGGCACTCTTTCCGGCGGAGAAAGTCAGAGAATACGCCTTGCAACCCAGATTGGCTCCGGTCTTACCGGCGTTGTGTATATTCTTGACGAGCCCAGTATCGGACTTCATCAGCGTGATAACGCCAAGCTTCTTGGCACTCTCCGACACCTGCGTGACCTGGGCAACACTCTCATCGTGGTGGAGCATGACGAGGAGACCATGCGTGAGGCGGATTATATCGTTGATGTGGGTCCCGGAGCCGGCATTCACGGCGGAGAAATCGTTGCAGAGGGCAGTATAAAGGACATCGAGAAATGCAAACGTTCCGTCACAGGTCAGTACCTCAGCGGAAAAAAGAAAATCGAAATTCCCGAAAAACGCCGACCTGGTAACGGTAAATTCCTCACCGTCTACGGCGCAAAGGAGAATAATCTCAATAGTGTGGATGTGAAATTCCCGCTGGGCAAATTTATCTGCGTCACAGGTGTGTCCGGCAGCGGAAAGTCATCCCTGGTGAATGAAATCCTCTACAAAACTCTTGCCAACGAGCTCAACGGAGCGAAGAAAAATCCCGGCGCATATGACCGCATCGAGGGAATATCCGAGCTTGACAAGGTTATCGAAATCGACCAGAGCCCCATTGGCAGAACGCCCCGTTCAAATCCTGCAACCTACACCGGTGTTTTCACCGACATACGAAACCTCTATTCCCAGACCCAGGATGCCAAAATCCGAGGCTATGGTCCAGGTAGATTCAGCTTCAATATAGCAGGCGGTCGATGCGAGGCATGCCAGGGCGACGGCATCGTAAAAATCGAAATGCACTTTCTGTCGGATGTGTATGTTCCCTGTGAGGTCTGCAAAGGCGCAAGGTACAACCGTGAAACCCTGGAGGTCAAATACAAGGGCAAAAATATCTACGAGGTGCTGGAAATGACCGTCGAGGAAGGCATCGCTTTCTTCGAAAATCAGCCCAAAATCTGTCGCAAGCTCCAAACTCTCTACGATGTGGGACTTGGCTACATCAAAATCGGTCAGCCAGCAACCACCCTCTCCGGCGGCGAAGCTCAAAGAGTTAAGCTGTCCACCGAGCTGTCTAAACGGGCAACTGGACGGACGATTTATATTTTGGACGAGCCTACAACAGGACTCCACACCGCCGATGTCCACCGACTTATCGAGGTACTCCAAAAACTCACCGACGACGGCAATACAGTAGTTGTAATTGAACATAACCTGGATGTCATCAAGGTGGCGGATTACATTATAGATTTAGGTCCCGAAGGTGGCGACGGCGGAGGAAACATCGTTGCGGAAGGCACGCCCGAACAGGTCGCACAGGTGCCGGAAAGCTACACCGGACAGTACCTCAAAGAAATCCTGGACAACAAATAAAAGCACGCTCCGGACAAAACCGGGGCGGATTTTTTATTGAGATTGGAAATAGTCGGACACTGGGAGCCTTTACGGGAAATTAGTCTTACCGTTCCGTTGCAAGGCAGGGCAATAGGCATTAGGCACTAGGCAGTTACCGGGGATTGGTCGAAGCGGGCAAATTTATCCGTTCAAATAGTTAAGAGTTTTGCTGGCGCAAAGTCCCGTAGCGGAATAACGCACGCCAGTTTATCAATGGGCGCGCGGATGGTTACGATAGATTTTTGGTGCGGATTCTATAATCAAATCACGCAGTGATTTTCTCAGCCCTAATGCCTAGTGTCTAGTGCCCTGCCTTGCAATTGAACGGTTAGACTAACCTCCCGAAATAAAGTCCCGGTACCCGACTATTTCCTATTTCCTATTTGCAAGCCTCTGCACAATTCGTGAGGCGATAAGAAGTCCGGCGCTTCCCGGGACGAAGGTCATGCTGGCTGGTATTCTGTTACCAGTAACAACCGGTTCCTCGTCAGACCAGCAGACGGTGAGCTTTGTTATGCCGATTTTTTTCAGTTCACGGCGTATAACCCGGCACAGCGGACAGGTATGTGTTTTGGAAATATCCGAAATTTGCAGTCTCTCCGGGTGCAGTTTGTTGCCTGTGCCCATACAGGAAATCAGCGGAATTTTCCGTTCCTGGCACTGCAATGCAAGGTCCAGCTTTGCGGTCACATTGTCGATACAATCCGCCACGAAATCGTAATGTCCGATAAAAAATTCATCACGGCATTCCGGAAGGTAAAGTCCGGTGATAATATTCACCTTGCAGTCGGGATTTATGTCCCCAATACGAGCTTTGCAGACCTGGGTTTTTGGAAGTCCAACGGTGGAATTAGTTGCGATAAGCTGGCGGTTGATGTTGGATTCATCCACAACATCGGAGTCAATCAGGGTCAATTCGCCGATGCCACTTCTGGCAAGCGCCTCCGCAGTATAGGAACCAACGCCACCCAGTCCAAACACGGCGACGTGTGAATTTTGCAGAATTTCTACGGCAGATTCACCAATTAGTCCTACCGTACGAGAGAACATTTCAGTCATAATGCCTTCTCGATTTCGGCTTTGAGGGAATCCAGTCCCTCGCCGTTTTCCGCAGAGAACGGAATTATCACTGTATCCCCAAGATTTTTCAGCTCTGTTTTTATTTCTTCTTCACGCTGTATGCGTTCTGTCTTTTTGAGCTTGTCGGACTTAGTCAGCACGACGATGAACGGCATTTCCGAGGTGATGAGGTAGTTGAGCATATCGATGTCGTCGGCTGTGGGTGGATGTCTCATATCAAGGAGTTGAACCACCAGCTTGATGTTCCGTTCCGAGGCGAAATAATACTCCATAAGCTGTGCCCAACGGCGTTTTTCACCCTGTGAGCGTTTTGCGAAGCCGTAGCCTGGCAAATCCACAAAACGGACGCCCTCCGTCTTGAAGAAATTTATTGTAATCGTCTTACCGGGAGTTGCGCTGACTCTGGCGAAATTCTTTCGATTGAAGAGCTTGTTGAGAAGTGAGGACTTGCCCACATTGGACTTGCCCGAAAATACGATTTCCGGCATATCGCTGTTCCCGAGCTGGGATACAGTGCCGAATGATGTTTCGAATTCTATTGTGTTGTAGTTTATCATATTGTTTATTACCGGGGATATTTGCGGAACGAAAGGATTATTCGTTCAGTTAAAAGGCATTAGGCATTAGGGCTGAGGAAATCACTCCGTGATTTGATTATAGATTGCCCGATTTAAAATAATTCGGTGCGTGCTTTATTCGTCGCAAGTAGTAAAAGGTAATGGCTCGTTCTGACCGATAGACTTTCGTAACCGTTCGCATGCCCCTTGAATCCCCGAGCGAAGTCCCGTATTCCATCGCACGCCCCCTTGGGGAGAGGGCCAAGCTTTGCTTGGCGAGGAGGGTTCTTCACTTAATTCATTGAATAAACTCCCGTAACCCATCGCACGCCCCCTGAAAGGGGGAGAGGGCCAGCTTGCTGGCGAGGGGGTCGGCAAGTTTCGGAACGGACAAAAATCAAATCGCTTGCGATTTCCTCAGCACTAATGCCTTTTAGTTTCTGCGACGAATAATGCTTGATTTAACAAAAAGTAAAACTCGTCAACATTTCCTATTTACTATTTCCTATTTCTTTTTCGACCCCCTCGCCGCCTCAATCCCTGGCGGCCCTCTCCCCCTTTCAGGTGGCGTGCGAGACGGCTGGGAGACTTTGCTCGGGGATTTAGGGGCGTGCGATATGCTACGGAGCTTTGCTCGGGGATTTAGGGGCGTGCGGTAATTCGCTACAGGACTTTCCGAAGGATGACTTTGCGCCAGCAAGACTTTATCCAACTGAACGGTTAGACTTGCCTCCCGAAATAAAGTTCCGATACCCGACTATTTCCTAATTCCCCAGGAATTTCAGGTTCTCCAGACCATATTTTATAGCGGTAATCGGGTCCTCCATGCCTTCGAATTCCACGGATACATAACCGTCGTAGCCGTTGTTTTTCAGGATTTTCAGGCATCTGTAAACCGGCACATTTCCGTGTCCGATGATTGCGCCACGGAGGTAATTACCGGCTCTTGTGGTGAAAAATCCGTTTTGCGGAGCAGGCTCGTCGCCACTCTTCACATGGAAGTCCTTGGCGTGAACATAAAATCCAAAGGGAGCAAGTCTGCCGAAAGCCTTTGCCGGGTCGTCATCGGCGCAGAGGAAGTTACCCATATCCAGCAGAAGTCCGAAATTCGGATGAGCAACTCCAGTGACAACCTTTTCAACCCGTGTAGCCTCCTGAATGAACTGTCCGTGATTTTCAATCATGGTTTTTATGCCCTTTGTTTCGGCGTATTCCGTGACTCTGCGACAGCCTTCGATTATGCGAGGAAGAGCGTTATCAAAGCCTCTGCCAGCCCTATCGTCCTTGTTGTAATCCCAGGCTGCATCGTGTCGCATAGTTGGAACGCCCAGTATACTTGCTATGTCAACCTCACGGCATAATCTTTCCACCTCGGCATCTAAATCGCCGTCGGAACCATAGAGAAAATTTGCGCCGATTGCGTAGTTGGAAATTTCAATCCCAACCTCATCGCATTTTTGACGGAGAAGCCCTGCATATTCCGCCTTGTCCATATCGCCGTTGTGAATTTCCGCAAACTCAATGGCATCGAAGCCCATACTTTTAGCCTTTGCCGGAAGGTCAAGCTCGGGAATTCCAGCCCGGGAGAAGCTATATGAGGACACAGAATATTTCATATTTTCCACCAATCCTTATCGAAGAATTTTGTGTATCTGTCGGGCAGCAGGAGCATACCCTTTATGGAGTCGCATTTTGCTCCAAAAATATCACGATATCGCACCATATAGGTGTCTGCAATATTATCGTAGCCCTCGATGAGTTCCACCACTCTCACGCCCTGCATAAGTCCGTCTCCGTAGGCTCTGAAGGACGCCGTCTTGACCTGACCTAACATAATACCGTCCACGGTGCCGATAAAGTCGTTCATATGGTCATGTCCGAAAAATGCAGCAACCACGCCACCGGTCTTTTTCCAGGAGGCGAACTGACTGTTGTTGAAATCCGGACAACAGGGAGCCTCTCCCACATAGCCCTTGATTCCCGTGGAGCGATTGGCAACATAGGTGTAGTCACTGTTGAAGGTCTGACCGGGTACGCCATCCGTAAAACGCCTCGCCTTGGGAACCTTCTTCAGAAGCTCGTACTCCTCCGGCACAGGGATGTGCTGAATGACTATTGAAGGCACAGGCTTTCCGCCGTTATTTTTCGTAAATTCTGCACTTGTCCTCTCGAACCACTCAATCTGCTCATCGTGAACATAGTCGTAGTGAGAGAGCTTTTTGTCCTCACAGAGATTGCCAGAATACATAAAATACAGGCAGAATGCAGGCTTGTCACCGGAATATATGGGCAGGCAGTAGTCACCGTAGTCGTCCGTGTATTCACCGCTCATATAGAGGCATCCCGGGAAATTTTTGTACTCCCTCTCGATTATCTCACGGTCTGCAAATTTTCTCTCGAAATCGTGATTGCCGAATATTGTCGCCACAGGAGTGCAGGAGTCGGTATAGGGCAACATAATGCGTGTAAAGGTCTCCATGAAGCCCTCGTAGGTATCTCCGCCGGCGTTGTCACCCATGAGTACCACCAAATCTGGCTTGATTTTGTCAATCATTGCATACTGCATACGAAGATAATCACCGGACTTCGCCTTGTCGGATGGACTTTCCAGATGCTCATTTTCGTGTGGATCACCCACCAGCATAATTTTGAATTTTTTATTATTAAATTTCAGCATATTTCACAAAGTAAGCCGCAGACAATCGCCTACGGCATATCAGAATTAAACAAAATTACAGACAATCAACGAAGACTACAAAACTATCAACATAACCGTATTCATCGTAGGTTATAACGAAGGTGATTTCGTCGCCCACATCGTCCACATAAATGGTGTAGTCGCTACCGTCATCCAAGGTTCCGCTATTCGTAATCGAATAGTTGAAGGTACAGAGGACATTTTCATACTGCGCCTGAACTCGTTCGGGGTCCACATAACCATTACCCGGGAAGTCATACGCATCATAGCCAAATCCGAAAACTTCCGTCTCATCATCCAGGAAGCAAGTAGTCGGCAGAACGCCAGTTACTGCGCCGAAATCGGGACATCCGGCAAGGTTGCCATAGTCGAGCCAGCCATCGGATGAAACATAGACCGTGAAGGAGCTGGGCGCATATTTTTCACCACCGTCACTATATGAAACGGTTATGGTGGTACCGTTGGTGTAAGCCTCAGCCTTGATGAAGAGGAAGCTGATTGTCATTGAGGAGCTGGACCAGGTATTCTCCGCCCATTCGCAGGACACATAATTTACATTTTGCGTCTCCACATTGAGATTGCCGTCATCCAGTCTGTCATCCAGCATAACGGGAACAACCGCAATTCCGCCGGGTCTGAGCCAAAGTCCGGTAGTATCCACAACCAGCATATCGTCGGTAATTTCAGTTATCGGAGTTCTCTCATCGCCCGGGTTATAGACCTCACCGCCGGCAAACTGTTCCATCGTCTGCGGATTGGATTTATCCATAGAATCAAGATACTCCACAGGTATGGCGAAATTCAGGTTTTCACCATCCGTCAAGCCGTAGGAATTAAGACCGATAACCTCGCCGTATGCGTTGATGAGCGGTCCACCGCTGTTGCCCGATGAAATGGGAGCCGTAATCTGAATAAGCTCCACCGTACCATCCATATACCAGTTCTGATACCTTGAGGGACTGGAAACAAGACCATCGGAGAAGGTGCCGGTAAGTCCAAGAGAGGAGCCGAGAGTGTAAATCTGCTCTGCAGTTTCCCTCTCATAGCAAAACTTAGCCGCAACGGAGCTTGTGCATTCAGTGGCAAGAATGGCAAGATCCATATCCCGGTCATAGGCAATAACGGAGGTTACATCGTACTGTACATCGTTGTAATCCTTGACATAAATGTATGAGGTGTCCTCGATAACATGGGCATTGGTGGCAACGGTGCCGTACTCATCAATGAAGAAACCAGAGCCGGTGGATATAAAATCCGACGATTCCGCCAACACCTCTACTGTGTATTGACGAGCCTTTTCGTAAACCTCTTTTGTGGTGAGAAGTGTTCTTTCCTCAGACTCAGAAACGCCATTCTCCGCAGGAAATTCCGTGATAAGATCGCCAAAATATTGAAGCATAATTGACATATCCAGCATATTGACAATGCCGTCGCCGTTTACATCCGAATTGGTCATATCAATCTCATCTTCGCCGATAAGCTCGCCAAAATATTGGAGAGCCACGGACATATCAAACATATTGACACATCCGTCGGAGTTTACATCGCCATACAGAATTTCCGATGCCGTTGCAGGCAAAAGCATGGTCACACAGAGAATAAGGACTACGGAAATTGCAATCAATTTTTTCATCCGACATTCCTCCTTTTTAGTCATTATAACATATTAAAAATTAAAAGTCAAGCAGTTGTATAAAAATATTTTTGATGGGTTGACAAAAAGTGTATTTTGGGATATAATGATTTGATGAGTAAGTGGGCATTAGTCGGGTATCGGGACTTTGCAACGCAAGACTTTTATCTATCTGAACGGTTAGACTAATTTTCCGAAACAAACTCCTGGTACCCGCCTAGTGCCTAATGCCTTACAACTGAACGCTCAGACTAATTTCCAGTAACAAATCCCAGGAACCCATTATAAATCATGAAACTTCTCTTTCTCGGGGACATTGTAGGTGAGCCAGGCTGTGCAATCCTACGGAAAAAGCTCCCCGCAATAAAAAAATCCAACAGCATAGACATCTGCATCGCAAACGGCGAAAACAGCGCAAAGGGCAACGGCATCACGCCCCAGTCCGCCGAAAGTCTCTTCGTCAGCGGTGTTGACATAATCACAACAGGCAATCACGCATTCAAACGCCGTGAGGCATACGACCTGCTTGACTCCTCTCTATCAATCGTCAGACCTGAAAATTACAGCAGCGAATGCCCTGGAACAGGTGTGGTCTACCTCGATATGACCTCCTACACTCTCTGCGTAATCAATCTCTCGGGAAGCGCCTACACAGAGGCAGTTGTGTCCAATCCTTTCGACTGCATAGACGATGTTTTGGAGGATGTGGACTGCAAAAATATTTTCGTGGACTTCCACGCCGAAACCACCAGCGAAAAGCGGAGCATGGGCTTCTATCTTGACGGACGAGTTTCCGCAGTTATCGGAACTCATACCCATGTTCAGACCGCCGACGAGGAAATTCTCCCCGGTGGTACTGCCTATCTGACCGACGCCGGAATGTGCGGACCCATAAATTCCGTCCTGGGCGTGAAACCGGAACTGACAATCAAAAAATTCCGCACCGGTATGCCTGTGAAATTCGAAAATCCCGATGGCGAATGTAAAATCGAGGGATGTATTATCGAAATCAACGAAAAAACCGGCAAGGCTGTGGGAATTGAACGGGTGCAGATTAGGTGATTAGGCAGTAGTCGGGTACCGGACATTTGTTTCGGGAAATTAGTCTGACCGTTCCGCTAGAAAGAGTCTTGCTGGCACAAAGTCTTGTTTCACACAGAAAGAACCGATAGACTTTCGGAGCCGACCGCACGCCCTAACTAAACTGGCGGAGCTGTTTAACGCACGCCCCCTTGGGGGAGAGGGCCAGGCGAAGAGCCTGGCGAGGGGGGTTCTTCGTTCGATTCAGAATAAAACCCACGGAACGGACTCTATAATCAAATCGCTTGCGATTTCCTCAGCCTAATGCCTTATGCTTCCTGCGACGAATAAAGCTTGATTTAACATAAAGTAAAACTCGTCAACATTTCCTATTTCCTATTTGCTATTTCCTATTTATTTTCGACCCCCTCGCCGCCTCAATCCC